>ERZ791667.449-NODE-449-length-24223-cov-26.1312_pt1 | contig 24223 bp, 29 predicted proteins | sample MGYA00509959_ERZ791667 | MGnify/ENA primary metagenome ERZ791667 (study PRJEB30046, sample SAMN00715196) | human gut metagenome | study: EMG produced TPA metagenomics assembly of the A metagenome-wide association study of gut microbiota in type 2... | reverse complement strand
TAAGGAAGTACGGGTTGAGAGACAAAGGGTAGATTAGTTCAAGGACCTATCAAGTAAAAAAAATAAGGAGCAGCGGACTCACGACTTTCCACCACTCCTTCACACGACATAGTGCAAAGATACTATTTATTTTAAAATACTTATGTTATGGTGAAGGAATTTTCTGCAATATCTGAACTTAAATATATAAGGGAGCAAAAGTCAAGGTTATCAGAGCGTGAGAACGAACTGTCAACCCCCATGCTGGTGGATGTAGAGATAATTCCGCAAATGTATGAATGGTTTGCGGAAATCTTATCAAAAATGGATTTTCCCCCAAACCTGGATTCTGTGATACAGAGAAAGAAGTTCATGTATATAGTTCTTTTCCTTTTTTCTCCTAGTGTACTTGCTGGAGGAAGAATGCCGAACGGAATAAGAATGGCTTTTGAGAAATTGTTTCCCAATGTGAAGCCATGCACTTTGTCAAACAATATATCGGATATCACGTTTCTATATCGACAATACAAGGAATTTCGTATGGATGTAGGGCATGTATACACAGAAATCATGAATCGTTTAAAAGTCAAAGGTCTAATCAAGTAATTATGAATTTGTGATTTCGGCCAGAGGAAACTCTGGCTTTTTTTATGAAATAACAAACCTTTTGCCAAATGTTCGTTATTGGCTTCTCTTTTATTTACTGTTTTATTTGCAATGGGGTATCTTTGAAATAAATATAAAGCGATTATGGGGCTTACAGTAAAGCAAGAAAGTTTTTGTAATTATTACCTTGAATGCGGCAATGCTTCTGAGGCTTATCGTCGTGCTTACTCATGTAAGAAGATGAAGGATGAGACCATTAACCGGACGGCATTTGATTTGCTCAATAACCGCAAGATTGCCGCAAGATTGAAAGAATTGCGTGCTGAAATGCAGCGACGCTCGGATATAACCAAGGATGAAGTGGTTGGTATATTGGCTGATATAGCAAGAGCCAATATCGTTGACGCCATAGAATCGAGGAACAACGGTGTCTTTACCACGGTGGTAGTAAAAGACGTGACGGCATTGCCGTTAAGCTTACAACGTGCTATACTTTCCATAAAGAGCACAGACAAGGGATATGAGCTGAAAATGTACAACAAGATAGATGCTATTGATAAATTGTCAAAGATGTTTGGATGGGATGCTCCGATAAAGGAGGATGTATCACTAAATAAGAATGATGCCATTACTATCCAAGTGATAGACAAGAGGGAGGACGTGGTAGATGTTGATACAGACGACTAAGATATATTCCACGGTGGATAACGCTATAAGGTCTGGGTATAAGGTCGTGTCGGCGCAAGGAAGTTCCAGGTCAAGCAAGACATACAACATATTGATATATCTTTTGGCATACATTATTCAACGCCCTGGAACATCTTTGTCAGTTGTAAGAAAGACGCTTCCGGCACTTAAGGGGTCCGTATTCCGGGATTTCAAGGAAATAATGCAGGACAAGTTTCAGATGTGGGATAACCGATGCATGAACAAGTCCGAAATGGTGTATACATTGCCTAATGGTTCTTTCTGTGAGTTCTTTTCTACTGATGACGAGCAGAAAATACGCGGTAGAAAGCGTGACATTCTTTACTGTAATGAAGGAAATGAGATTTCTTTCCTGGAGTGGCAACAACTAGTCATGCGTACGACAAGTTTTTCAATAATAGACTACAATCCTTCATTTTCGGATGAACATTGGCTATGCGAGTTGAATAAGGACCCACGAACTTTCCATTTCATATCCACATATAAGGATAACCCCTTTCTGGAGCAGACCATCATCGACGAGATAGAATCCCTCCAGTATAAAAACAAGGTGTTGTGGACGGTTTATGGATTGGGGATGCAGGCCATGGCAGAAGGCCTTGTCTTCCCAGAATTCGAGATTGTGGACGAATTTCCGGCATATGCAAAGCATGTGGCGGTGGGATTGGACTTTGGCTACAGTTCGGACCCAACTGCTATTGTTAAGTGTGGCATTGTGGATGACCGGATGTACTTTGATGAACTATGTTATCAGACCCACATGCTTACAAGCGAGATAATTCGCGTATTGAAATCCATTGGATTGTTTGTGTATGCGGACAGTGCGGACCCAAGACTTATCCAGGAAATCTCAAATGCAGGAATTGTTATATTCCCTGCAGATAAATACAAGGGTTCGGTAATGGGAGGGCTTTTCAAGATGATGGAATATAAGCTGTGTGTAACCAGGAGGTCGGTAAACTTTATAAGGGAGCTTAAGAACTATGTCTATGAGCAAAATAAAGACGGCAAATTTATCAATACCCCGATTGATGCATACAACCATTTGATTGACGCATCACGCTATTGGACGATAGGGAAACTGTTGGGTAAGATATTGGTCGATAAACAGTATAGTAAAGAAGAATTAGGACTTTATTAAACGGTTGGTATATGAATTTTATAGAAGCCATATTCGGTGTTCTACGGAACAAGGTTTTAAACTCCATGGGAGTTGAGCGTGATTTAATGCAGCTGGTCCACGACAAGGATATAAGCCGCATCCAGTCAATGATGCAGAATCGTGACTTGTGTGTGGAGGAAGCCATAAAGGAATATAATCCTATTACACATGATGTAATGAATCGACCCGATAAAATGCGTAAGGGAAAGGAGCCGTATAAGGTTGAAAAACTGCCTCGTTGCCGACAAAGGTATATCAATGAGGTAGAACTCTTTTTCCTGCTTGGAAATCCTATAAAATGGAAAACTCCTACCGGTGAAGAAGGAAAGGATGAAGCATTTGAAGCATATACCCAATTCCTAAAAGATACCCGTTTCAATACTACCATGCGGCAGGCTAAGCGCATTGCTGGGGCAGAGACAGAGAGTGCTAAAGTATACCATATATATAATGATGGTGGGAAGCCTGCAGTTAAAGTGCTTGTAATATCAAAATCGAAAGGCTATACCTTACGCCCATTGTTTGACCAGTACGAGAACTTAATCGCGTTCGGTTATGGTTATTATATAAAGGAGGGGGGGAAGACCGTGGAACACTTTGATTTAGAGACACCGTCTTTTATTTTTAGATGTAGGAAGGCTGATATTGGATGGGAGGTGGTTCCCGTGTCTAATCCTACCGGGAAAATAAATGTTATCTATTATCGTCAGGAAAAGGCATGGGCCGGCACTGAGAGGAGATGTTCACGGGAAGAGATGATTGATTCTAAGGCGGCCGATACAAATAACTATTTTGCAGACCCTAAACTAAAAGCTACTGCTGATGTTATCAAGTCATTGCGGGGGGCAGAAACAGTAGGGGAGGTTCTACAATTGACCAATAAGGAAATCAGTGCTGTCGATTATCTGGTTCCTCCAGAATATTCTTCCATGAAAGAAAGCGAGAAGGAGGATTTGAACTCTTCTATCTTGTTTGACTCATTTACTCCCGATTTTTCGTTTGAGAATATGAAGGGGTTGGGTACTCTTTCCGGTGAAGCATTGAAGAGAGCTATGGTTCTCGGATTTATTAAGAGGGACAATCTGAAGGAAACATATGATATTTTGGTGGATAGAGAAAAGAACTTGATTGTATCTATAATGATGAATGTCACTCATATTCATTTGCGTGAAAAGCTTTCAAAAATGGTTGTTGAACATGAATTCTCAGAACCTTTCAGTGAAGACGTCCAAGAGAAATGGGCCTCTATAGGGAAAGCATATAATGATGGCATCATATCTCTGGAGCAGGCTGTCAATATACTTGCTCTGGCAGACAACCCCCAAGAGGAAATAGAACGGATAAAGAGTAAAAATCAAGAAAAACATCAAGATAAGAAGGGGAATTATCCCCCGAATTCTAATTAAAAACAAACCTTTTATAAAAGGTTTGTTCTGAAGGTCCTGAAAATTTTACCCAATAATTACCAATGTATAATTTTATACAGAATTAAAACAAGTTATGTATGAAAGAGAAAATATTTCAAGCCTTAAAACAAGCTTATTCAAATCTTGGGTTAAGCGATGACATCTTTCAGGGACATTCCGAAGCTCTGGAAGCTACCGGTCTTGTAACTGAGGATAACCTGGCCACAATAGTGGCTGCTCAAAAAGCATTCCTTTCGTCTCTTCAAAGCGGCATTGACAAACGGGTGACAGACGCCGTCAATAAAGCGAGGGAAAAGAAAGAGGAAGCAAAAGCGGATGAAGGGGGCGATAGCAAGCAACCGGATATCCAAAAAATGATTGATGATGCAATTGCGGCAAGGCTTAATCCCCTTCAAGAAAAGCTAAATTCCTATGAGGTGAAGGAGGCGAAAGCGGCAAGGGCTAATTTAATCATGTCAAAAGCCAAGGAACTCAAAATCTCACAAGGAAGAATCGATGAAGGATTTGCCATATCAGAGGATATGGACGAGTCGGCAATTGATTCCTACTTATCCAAGGTGAGACAAAATGAGGTGGCAAAAGGTTTGGAGGATAAAGGTTCGGCGTTCTCCTTATCTACTCCTGAATCCCAAGGTAAAGAGATGGCCAGGGAATGGGCTGAAAGTTTGCCGGACGCTAACTAATAATAATAAGTTATGGCTATTGTATTTGAAAAAGGAACAATTAAGGGAAACTTTCCCGTATTCTGGAGAGGTGAATGTAAAGTCCTTCCAGGGGATTTCAAGCTTAAGCAGACGTTCCCAGAAGGAACTCTGATAAGAAAAGGGACTCCCATTGCTTTGGATTTCTCAAAAATGGAATGTACCGTTTGCAAGGCTGTTAAAATCGTGTCGGGAGGAACTACTTCCGCTCCGAGAGTTGTTAAAGGCAGTCTGGTGCAGGTGGGGGAAGAGCTGACCATTGGAGAAAATAAGCAGGCTATTACGGCGATAGACAGTTCGAATGCTGATTATGATGTGCTGACATTGGCAGCTGCCTTGACTGGTGCGACAAAAGATGCGTTTGCCGTCGTTGCGGGAAGTGAACCGAATGCTGTTGTGGAAACGGATTATGAATATAAAACCAATATGAGTTTTCAGACTGTTTCTGCGGGTTATGATGTGATTATTCTAAAAGATGTTGCCTATCCTATGCCTGATGAATGGTTGCTGGGAGGATGGTGCATGAAGAATAATCCAAGTATTAAATATGTAAGACAATAAAACTATGCCGGGATTATTTTATAGCTCGATTTTTGGCGAACTCACCAAGCAGGTGCAGGTTCGTATTGATGCCGCTTCTGAGCTGCGCAAAAGATTGTTTGACCAGAATATTTATGAAAGATTTCTGGATTGGGACATACCGACTATCGGACTTAACTTTGAGGAGCTGATTGGACAGTATAACTTAAGTGTGGCTGCTGCGACTTTGGACTCAAAGGGTAAGGAGCCTATTATGGGTACGGAAGGACTTGAAACCTTGAAGCAGAAAGTCCTCACACATCAGATGAGTTATTCCATGCCTATTGAGGATTATCGTAAAGTATTGCAGATTCTTGATTCCCGCATGCTTACAGATAATCAGAAGACGCAACAGCTTATCAATTTGATGTGGAACAATGTTACAAAGGTGGTTAACTCTGTTCAGTCAAAGCTTGACATTATCTTCTTAGGCGCGTTGTCTAACAAAGGGGTGTTTACTTTTGATGAAAACAACAACCCGGAAGGGGGCGTTCGTGGTGTGATTGACCATAAAATGCCTGCGGAGAATATTGCCAGTGTAACAAAAGACTGGAATACGGATAATAGCGATACTGTGGATTGTTTTGAAGATATTCAAATGATTTTGGACGCTTCTCAGGATAAGGTTACTTTTGATAGAATACTTATTTCTCAGAATCGATTGTCCTACATTCTTCGGAACAAGAAGATGAAACTGGTCATCTTTGGCCAAGATAAATCTTCCACGCCCTTATTGCTGTCTAATTTGAATGAATTCATGCGTCAGAACGGATTCCCTATCTTTGAGGTTATCAGACGTACTACCCGTATTCAAAATAACGGTAAATTGACGGAATATTCTCCATGGAATGATAAAAACTTGGTGTTTATTCCGGCAGGCAAGCTGGGAGTTATCAAGAATGCGTATGCAGACAATGAATTAAGACAAGAGCCGGGTGTCACTTATTCCAATTACGGAAGAATACGTGTTTCCCAATGGGGTAAGGGTGAAACAGACAATTCCAATGGAGTTGAGTTTACCAAGGCACAGTCTTTGTCTTTACCGATTATCACTGAGATTAATGGCATATATTCATTGACTGTAGAGAAGTAATGACAATTGCAGACTACATAAAGCAGAGGTTTTCCTATATCGGAGTGATATCTGATGCGGGAGCCTCTGACTTTGCGGTTGACTTCGGGTTCGATGCAGGGAAAGAGGCTTCTGATGATGACAAAAGGCTAATTGGCGTTTCCATCAACAATTTTATTAAGGATAACATTATGCATCCCACGTCGGTAGATGAAAATGGCTTTTCTGCATCATGGGGGGCTGATGCCATAAAGTCACATATAAAACTGATGCTTCGGAAATATGGCATTGAGCTGAATGGTGATGCTGCCGAACTGGTCGGATTGAGTGTAATTAGGGATATATCAGAAATATGGTAATGTATTTTCACCCGCATATATTACAATTGAAGGTTTTTACTTCTCCAGAAAGGGATGAATACAATCGTCCCATTCCTGGTACCGGGAGTGAAAGCTGGAAGACTGTGGGAAGATGCCGCTGCGATGACAATACCACCAGGGAATTCAAGTCTGAGAATGGTAAAATATACCGCCCGTTATACCATGTGGTTTCCGAGAGGAATCCAATGATAAAAGCTGGTGATTATATCCGTTGTTTGGATGGTGATAAGGTAAGGGGAGAGGGTGAGGTATATATACCTAAAAGTACAAACTTTTTCTCTTATTCAGAATATTGGATATGATAGTAACAAGTGATATATACAAAATACTATTTGAAAGGGTAAAAGACTTTGGAATCAAGGAGATATATGACAGCTGGAATCCTATAAAGTCCGAACTTGAAGAAGAGGCTATTGTCATTGTCATCTCTACCCCAATATCCCCAGACACCTATTGGGAGAGTGCCTTTGCTTATGTAAACATTTGCGTACCTGACTATCTGCATGAGGTCAATACTGTAAGGCTGAATGAGGTCGAGCGGCTTGCGGAATTGTGGATTAGAGACGGAATTGTAGATGAATACGACGGAAGCTGGTACTTTATATCCAAGTCTTCCATTGGTATAGAAAGGGACGAAGGACTGAAGTGTAGTTACGTGAGTGTTAGATTATCATTTGAAGTGTTAAACATTAATTGAAAATTATATGAAACCGTTTATTGGAATCAAGAAAATATGGTATGGCGATGTGATAACTGAGGCTGTTACCAAAACAACTCTTAAAACGTGGCTAGGAACAGCCACAGAAGTGAAGAATTCCCATCAGGATACATGGCAGTATACGGAGGACGACCCTACTTATACTGACTATATCAATGAGCTTACCGGGAAAATCTATTATCGTGATGTGACCCAGAACGGGGCGAAAACAATCACTTTCACTATGGGAGAATTCACCTTTGATGACAAGGTGGACCTGCAGGGAGGTGAAAAGGTTGATACAGACGCTGGTTGGGCAGCATCGGATACTCCCGGAATTGTGAACAAGGCTATTGTAGGACAGACCAAGACCGGTAATTATGTCGTGTTTACCAACGCGGCTGTGATTGCTAAGGGAACTATGGCTGAGAAGAACATCGGTCTAGGCGTTACTGCGGTTGCTATGGAAAATGAGAATGAGGGCGTCAAGAGCGATTATCTGTTTGACGGCGCAAAGGTTGATGCCGCATGAACTACAGTCATGGTAACACCTACCCCTTCTGATGCGACCGTTAAACTGGACGGCGATACGGTAAAGTCCAAACGGGTGAACGTCGGGGAAACCGTAAGCTATGAAGTGTCTAAGACGGGGTATGTTACACAATCGGGAACAATTAATACAAGTGTTTCCGATGCCGGGAAGACAGTCAATAAAAATGTTACACTGGTCTCTTCTGAAACCCTTTAAATCATGGTGGTGGGTATCGGCTCACCACCTTTATTCATTTTAGGTTATGAAAGCTGGGAAGATTGTTAATGAGTCCATTCTTGGGGAGGATTTCAAAACTGTGCTGATAAACGGAAAAGCATATACGATATACCCACCTACAATACATAGAATAGCCGGTGCCGCAAAGTGTTTGTCTGACATTGGCGAAGAGGTAAAGACTATGGGAGAATATATCGCATCCTTAAGCAATATGGAATGCGTGGGTAGGGCATTGTCATGGTTTATAATGGATGATGAAAGCATTGCGGATGAATTGTGCCATGGGCATGAGGGGGAGCTCCTGAATGCGTTGGGAATAGCCTTTTCTTTGGTCTCTATGGAAAATTTTATCAGGCTGTCGGATTTAGCCAGGAATATTGTAAATCTGACAGCAAAACAGAAGTTATAGGTAATGATTGTCTCCTGGGGCAAATTGCCACGTTCATGGATGTACTTCACTTGTCCTACGATGAAGTAGTGAATAAAATACCATATCGCAATCTTGTGATAATGCAGAAGGATAAGCTACGGGTATGCTACGGTGAGAGGATGCAGGAAGTCACGGATAGCGATATGTTCAAAAACCGGAAATTTGATGACTGATAGAGGCGTGCCAGAACACTGGCACAACCTCCTATTTTTCTATAACCTCTTTCAATCTGTACAGCCTGTCAATCGCCGGATTGTAGAACGGGTCCGGATAGTGCTGGTTGATGTCGCAGATGTTGGCGTGGACGTACATGGACGTATCGATGATGTGTTCCGATTCGCTTAATGTCACTTCCTTGGGCAATTGGGCTGTTTGTGCCCAATGGACGATAGCTTTCACGCTTTCCTCGTCGTATGAGTATTTACTTTCTTGTGCCATGGTTTGGTATTTTTGTAAGTTTAAAAATATATTTCATTAAACCTTGCCATGACAGTTCTTATATTTCTTGCCACTTCCGCAGGGACAAGGGGCATTTCGGCTAATTTTAGGAATTGTCTTAACTGGGTCGGCTTTAGTCTGAGCATTTCGTATTTGCTCTCCTTCTTTTACAAAATCTATGGTCCTTATTGAAGGAAGGCGAAAAGAAAATGTTGTTTCTCCATTAACATTAGAGATGGCAAAGTCTCCTCTAGTAATAATATCCATTCCTATTATTACTCCAAAGGCTCCTTCTTGTTCTGAGCATTCAGTAAAACGCACATTTTTAATACCAACCCCATTGGGCAGCATAACCGTTATTAAATATACATTTGCTACAGAAATCCCACCTGCATGCCTAGTTTGGGCCATTCCAATAGGTTTGAGATTCAATTTCTTAGCACAAGAGGGTGTAATAACACAGTTTGAGGCTCCAGTATCCCACAATGCTTTTGTATTTAATACTCGTGGGTCATTATTAGTGGCTATTTCACCATGGATAGCATCATAGATGGATACATCAGTAATTATTTCTCGAAGTCTGCCATGTGCTTTAAGTGTAAAATTTGATATTTGCATTAGAATATGACTCTGGTTCTAAATGTTTGAGTATAACTTTCATTTCCTGGCTGACATTCTTGTATTAAAAATGTTCCCGCTTCTTGTGTTTTTACCGTATTAGCATATGCTTCAATTTCTGTATCATAAACACCTATCACCTTCTGGTCTTTAATTACCAGAAACTTACCTGCATACTTATTCAGAAGTTCGCTTTGGTTTTTTAAATAGTATTCAAATTCCTTTTTCAGCATGGCATATATCTTTTTTACTCATGTATTTAGTATTAGCAACTTAAATTCCAATATTGCAGTTTGGAAATACTTATTTACTGATAAAAAGAGCCATCAATATAATCATGACAGCTCTGTATCTTTCTTCTTTCTTTATCTGTTAATGTTTATGGATAAACCCATACATTTTTATGTTCATTATTTACGTTCCAAATATAGATATATTAAATTACCCACAAAAAAAAAAGAAGAAAAACAGTATTTTTTTATCAATAATTAGCCAAAAATGCAATTTTTACATTGCAAAATCAGCATTTATTGCATGTTTTTGAGTCGTTTTATAGACAAATTATGGAATATGGACTTATCTTGTATTCCCATATATGAACTCTTCCTAAACTAAAGATTTTTGGGAAAAATGCGAGTTCTTATAAGGTCCCGGCCTGAACCAGGGCAACCCTTTCGTACTTAAAAGGTAAAACTACTACAAAGACAATACTTTTCTCCTCAACTCGTGCATAATAAGAAAAAAATCGCTATCTTTGTGAAAAAGAAAATGTTAACAAAAATGGTTGCACTACTTTGTATATTATTATTCATCCTGGCAATTACCGGGATAATATGCCTGATAGGTAAGATAAATGGATGGCATTCACCAATAGCAGACAAGATGTGAGGCTGCCTGGCTATTATAAGTCAGCTTCCGCATTGGATAAAGACCACTTTTCATATCTTTCTTCTGCATTTTTGATAGTAAATTTAATGTCTGATACATCTTTTCTTCCTTCAATTTTACTTAGGATATTCTCATATGCTCGTCTCCTGTTTGGAAGTATATACAACTTATCATCCCATTTATTCATTTTCTCGCTTGTATAGCTTAAATAATCTATTACATAATTAATGCAATCATCATTTTCGCCAATCACAGCTTCGTCTAAAGCTTGCATATAAATATCCATAGCGGTTGCCATTCGGCCACACCAATATGCTTTATATGCTGAAATCGCAAGCTGATATGCCCGAAAGGTATGATTATTTTTAGTTTCCAATTTTGCACTCATTACATGTATTTTTTCATCAATTCTTTTTTCAACGGTCAGAAAACTGTATATCTGCCATCCAATAAGTAAAGTAGTAATAATCGATAATACTGAAATAGCCATTGATGCCAGTTCTTGACCGACATAACAAAAAGAAGAGAATGCAGCAATAACACAAACCATCGTACACGGTACAATAATAATCGTAGATATATATTTCATAATAACAGTTTTAAATGGCGAATCCTCTATAAAGAAGTGTCCCCACCGGCATAGATACCGGAACCCGACTGACTACGGGTTACACTCCTTCATAGAGGATTCATGTTGCTTCTATTATTTCGGGGACTGCAAATTTAATCAATTCCCGATAAAAACAAAAGCTATGTCCTATTTAAAGGGTTTGGCTCGTCAAACTTCATGGCACACTTACCAGAGGTCCTTGCTCTATTATGTGCGTAAGATATGCTTTTCCCAAGATATATCAAGTGATACACGTCATTGCTGTTGGCAGGGACCTTTACTGATACCTCTCCTTTATAAAGTTCTTGGAAAAAGGCTTCCCTTTTTGACAAATAATCGGATTGTGACGTTCCGGTTATTGTAAATGCTAGGGTCACTTCTCTTGAAGCAACTTTGGCATTGTCCGTCACCACTCTTTTCCCGTGTTCAAGACGGCTTTCATTTTCTATATATTCTTTCATCGTGCAGGGAGCGCACAATGCTGTTAGAAATCCGTCATCCATTCTTACGCCCCATGTGACATAAGCATCCTTGTTGTTAATTAATAACTTCGCTTCCATAGCCTATAATTTTGATGTATTTTTCTTCACTTCCGCAATATCCTTCTGCATTTGCTGTACGGGTTTCACAATCGCTCCCGTATTCTCTGAAATTTGCACAAGCTCAAGATAAGAGCTGGCTATTATGTCACGCGTCTCACTCGCGATGTCTCTTATATTCGAACTTGTGGAAGATATGGTGTCAATTCTCGTATTAAGAATGCTCAAGGATTCGGATTGTGCTATATTCTGGTTCTTTATCTCCTCACCGGCAATCTGCAAGGCGGTAAAACGTCCGTTAAGTTCCTCTCCGGTGTCTTGGGACATGGACTGGAATCCTCTACTGCTTGCAGACTGCTGGGTGGCTTCTCCAGTCCATCCGAATATCTCGGCCAGCTTGCCACGTTCAGCAACTGCAGCATCCACTATTTCCTCGTACTGTTTACGAAGCTCCTCCATATCTTCTTTGGTTATTCCTTCTTTGTCTTTCCCTGCTTCTGCAAAGGAGTCATACCAGTCCTGCAGCTCTTTGGAAAACTTTTCCCCCACCATGTTAGTAAGGATGGCGCGCTGCATATACTCGCTGAAATCCTCAGCAAAGTTTTTGGCAGAGCTGTCCATATCCATAAGGGTATCCACGAAACTGTCAAAAACACTGTCAAAGGTTGTTTGGGTGAGCTGCTCTTTTACCTGGTTCTGTATTTCCTCTATCTTGGCCTCCCCTTCAATGATACTGTCCAGATATTCCCGTACATCATCGTCCATGTCTGCCCAGAATGTTGGAGCATCGGATTTGAGTTTCTCCAATTGCTCAACGGTAAGGTCAAACAGTCCGGTCATTCTTCCGGTCCCGATAAACTCTTTGGCGGCATTGACTGACATGTCGAGTGCGTTGGCGATGTCCTGCCAGTCGCTTGAAGAGGTGTTCTTTGCCATGCGCTTACCAATTGAATGGGAACCGACAGACGCACCGGAATTGAGCCGTTCCTTTCCCAGTGTTCTGTATGCCTCTATCTGTTTTTCTACGAGGTCAATGGCTTCCTGCCCCACCTTGTCGGCTTCAACGCCGTAGGACATATCAATATATTCCCTTTTCTTGTCTATCAGTTCATCCCATATCTCATTTAGCTTGTTGTATTCCTCGACCATCTCGTTGTAACGGGAATAATCAGCACCACCGAGACCGAATGCGCCAAAAGTAAGAGTATCAAATATCCCTCCAACAGCCCCAGCTACATTACCGACAATGTTCCCTACAAAACCAGCCAACCCTTGCTTTTGTATTCCTTCAAGTATTGAAAATATGGCACCGACAATGCCGCCAATTTTGCTTCCAGCCTCAGTAAATGCATCAACCACACTCGCGGCTGCATTTCCGAATGAGGAAAGGCTCATTTCTGCATCGCTTCCCAACTGGGCTATCGCATCACCGACCATTATCAAGTTGTCTATTGTCTTCTTGCTTGACCGGGTTACATCGGTTTCCGCATTCTGTTTTCGCTGCTGTGCTTTATTTACTTTCCTTTGGGCTTCCTCTTTTTCCGCTTCCGTGCCTTCATTGTTTGCTCTGACAAGTTCCTCTTCTGCCTTTTTCAGTTCCTCCGTAGCATTCGCCAACTCTTTCAGAGATTCAGTCATTCCTCCAAAGATTCCTCCTTTGTCTACCATTGCGCTATTGATGGAGTTTATAGCTCCCTCTATAACTTGTATCTGTTCAGGAGTAGCGTCCTTGAAATCATCGGAGTCCTTAAATTCTTGAAGTTGTGCCTTTATTTTGGTAAGCTGTTCTTTTGTTATCTTGCTCAAATCCCCAAATACCATTTCCCAGTTTATTTCTTCCTTCAGTTTACTCATATTCAAGGACGATATGGCTTCTTCCCATTGTTTTTGAAGGGTATTTTTTGTACCCAAATCTGTTTCCTTATTTATGGCATCCTCATATTTCTTGTCAATGGCTGCTTTCTTTTGGGAGAATGTTCCGTATTCAATAAGATATTCATTCATGGCATTCTCACGTTTCTGCCATTCGTCAACACCTTGTCCGATTTGTGTGTTCTTGATAATCTTGTCCCATGCCGATGTAATGTCTTTCACATTAATGGTGGAGGCGTCAAACGTTTGCCTCACATATCCCTTTGTCTGTTTGGCTTTCAATTCCTCCTGGGCATCGAATATCTCCTTCTGACCTTGTATATAGGCACGTATATAGTCCTCCTTCTGGCGCTCTAAGGCTTGTATCTCCTTCTTGTTGTTCAGTTCACGTTGCGCCTGCTCCTTCTCGTAGCCATCCTGCAAGCTGTCAATGCGCGACTGTTCCAATTGGTTATCCAAGTCCTGCTGCTGGCGTTGGCGCTCAATGGCGTACTTCGTTTCCAGAGAAAGAATTTTTTCATTCTTTTTAATAATTTCATTGTATTTATTAGTCGTCGAATATGCAGCTAACATTTGGTCTAATTTTGCTATTTCTTGTTTTAGCAAGTCCCCCTTTTCCCCTTTAGCTTCTGTATAAGATAAAGCCTTAAGCTCTTTCTCTAATATTTCTCTTTGCGTTCTTAAATATTCCTCATTATAGACAATAGCTTTGTCTGCCTCTTTTTTATTAAATAGAGGATTATAAGTTTGTTGGATTTTATCTATTTCCTTATTTGCATCATATACACTTTTTATATAGTTTTCCAACTCAGAATAAAAACCTTTGGGCATCTTCCCAAATTGTTTTTGTATATTCTCCGATATTGAATTAAAAGTCTTTTGCCAAGACACTCCAGCTTCTCTGAATTCCTCAGTCCATTCAGTAACTACGTTTAAAACCTTTGGAGCATTATTTATTCCAACTCCTTTATTCGCAAGATTACTTATCTGAGTGAGCGCTTCTGCTTGCTCCTTTATGGATTTATCCAACACTTTATCTATTGCACTTGATTTGGCTTTTAATACAGCATTTTCAAGAAGAGCTTTATTTACTAAATTATATGCAGACTCTAATTCCATAAGGGAAGACTTCTCTGTCAATAAATGAGGTATATATTTACCATATTCTTCATTTATTTTTTTGATAGCATCTAATTTGCCCTTAGTCCCTTCTTTTGTCTTTTCTATTTCTTCAAACAGTAAACGAGATTCTGTAATAGCTCTTCTGGAAATTGTATTAAAATCCTTTAGGCTTTCATTAAGTCTTTTCTGTTCTTCTGTTGCTCCAAATAGCCCTCCTATATAGTCGAATATCTCCTTTCCATAAGCGGTAAGCAAAGTGATACCGACTACCAAGGCTGTATTCCATGAGAATATGCCTGCAGCCAACTGTTTCCATACGGGAGCCACCTTCTGTATATCCTTATTTCCCTTACTAAGTTCTGCCAGATACGCTGCATATTCTTTTCGCGCTTTCTGGACTTCATCAAAGAAAATAGGCAAGTTGTTACTTATTGCAAGGAAGAACATGTTTATTCCCATTGTAGCGGACGGAAGTTCTCTTGCAATCTGTTGAATACTCATACTTAAGCCATTCCAACCACTGGCATAATTCCCCACATTTCGTTGGTGGTTACCTATTGTTGCATCAAGTTGCTTTATTTTGGTATCAGCTTGTTGAATTGAAGATAACAATTCTTTCCCAAAGGGAGAGTTGCGTTCCTCTTCAGTTAACTCACGATATGTTATCCTCATTCTTTGCAAAGATTGCGAGAGCCCATTCATGGAAGTGGCAGCGACATTATCCAGTTTGGCATTATTGCTTAGATTTTGCCTCACTTCCGCTAATGCTGTTTTATGAGTTAACAGAGAATTGTTTAACTGTTCAAGCCTTTGTTGTTGGCTTTTTGATAATACTGCGGATTGTCCTTGTGTTTTTGTTATTTGCTTTATCTCGGCGTTGATTAAACGGATGGCATTCTGTTCCTCAACCATGCGTTTTATGTTTTGAGAACGGGTTCCAATTATAGACTCTATTTCTATCTTCAACTCATTATATGCCTTGGCTTGCGCATCTATACTCGCGATTTGCGCACTATTTCCACCAACATCACCATCCTCTTGAGGTTTTAATCCCGAAACTTTTGAGAGTCGCTCTTGTGCACTTATAATCTTTTCAGAAGCATCATTTATTTTTTTAGTGGAAAGTAGTATCTTCCCCTCTGCCTCTGCAATTTTTTTTATAAGCCCGTCATATTGTCCCATTAATGATTTCAACTGGGCTTCCATACCTTTTGCCATGTCAATTTCGACATTCACATTAATTTTTGTGAGGGCCTTTTTCACACTCTCAATTTCTGCCTTAAGTCGCTGTAGCTTCTTTATGTCGCTATCAATCTCTACAAATATTCCTGCCATATCAATATATTTTTTTGTTAATCTGCCGTTTGGCGTAAAAAATAGAGTTTCCTAACACATCATACCCTTTTGTTTCCACGAAAGAAGCGTATGGCATACCATCTGCCAAATAGAGGCCATCTTGCGGTTTCTCGGAATAAATAAGAATGTTCTCTGTGTTTTTTAGTGCTTCTGGATGTCCACCATCATCTCCTATTTCTAAATGGATTATCTTTCCATCCTTTACGACACAAAATCCAGGAGCATTACGAAGATTAAATGTGTGGTTTTTATATTCTCCATTATGTTGGGCAAATCGTACCGCGTCTCTTCCAATTTCAATAAGTTTAGAAAAGAAGGTATCACTTACCCTCTCTTCCAACTCGTCCAGCCCGGATATATCTCCTTTTATTTTCATATCAAATAATTGTTGCTAACGTGTTAACCTATGGATTTTCTGTGCTTTGCTTTCAAAATGCGATTTGAGTACGTATTTAAATTACCAGTCTTTGTTTTTATAAAGAGAAAGAGCAAATCCTAATGAAGAGATTACGATGTAAGAAATGCACTTGGAGAATTTCTTTTTGAGTATTGCTTTATTTCTCCCATAATATAATTCAACATATTATCAGCATCTGTCTCTCTTTTGTATATAGTAGAAGCCTTGCGAATAACCTGAACATCTAATTCACTCAAACGAAACCATTCTCCGTCAAATCTTTGCTTTTCAAATATATTATGCAGTTTTGATTCAATGTCAAAACATATTTCTATATCACAATTTATTAAAGGATTATGGGGTCTCATACTATTCATTCTCTTGTCTATGTTATGAGACCTTCCAATTTTTCTTAGACCATTCAATTCGTTTGTGATATATGTATGAAATATAGTTTTACTTTTTCTTTGTGAGGAATAATTAGGTTTAGGCGGTTCTTGAATATGGTTTATCACGTCTCCAATAAATCCTCTCTTTTCTCTCCATTCATCAGTCATGCACAGTGTAAACGCACTTATATCAAATTCTTTTGCGATATACAATACAAAATCAACAAACACAAAATATGGCATATAAATGATACCATTTTCTTTGACTATAAATTCCTTAAATATACTTTGTTCAATATATTCATCTATATCTGAATCGCAATCAGAATTCCCGTTAATACTATGCAAATAACTATTTGCGTCAAAATATCCATCACTTGTGCGCTGTACCACTGAAAAATTATCAATATATCGCACCATTTCTTGATTTGTTTTCATACATTTGCAGTATTAAACGTTATTATTATCCCCGTCAGCGGCTCAGTCACTTCCGCTTTCGGGGATTTTAATTTGACTGAATTTGTAGCAGGTGGGGAATCGAACCCCGTTACGCCATTACTCGCTCCTGCTGTCCCATACCATCCGCTGATAGTATAAAAAAGGAGTATTGAATTTGAATGCTTAATATAGCTGCCAACATTCAATCCAAGACTCCCCAATATCTTCACTCCATTACCGGCAGCTATAGGTAAATGACAATTTCGTTTCTTTCTAGCGAAGTTACATATATGCAAATTTTCGACCTAAAAAATGGATTAGCAATAACGAACCTTTTGGTAAAGGTTTGTTATTTCCTAAAATGAATGCGACCTACCCATAATGGGCAAGCCGCATTTTGTCGTGTGAAGGGAACCCGGCAACCGTATTGCTGCCGGGGCGTCATACATGAGCGTTGGTCGAAACCTCAACGCACTCTCATGCTTCTTTACGTGGCAATCTTTTCACATAATTTCTTGTACACCCGTGTTCTTTCAAATCGGTTCAACACTTTGGCGTTTTTCGCTCCGAACACTATATCTCCGTTTGCGTGGTGATATATGGTAATGCTTCCTCCCACGGTCTTGTGGGTATATACCTTCATGGAAGGGGTTTTTATCATCAGTTTCATAAATTTGCGTATTAGGTGTTTTAATCGTTGTAGAAGAATCTTTCTCCCGGCTTTCTGAACAGTCTATAACCTATGTATAGGCTGACGAATATTATTATTAGTTCTATCATAATTTTTGGGTATAGTTATAGCTGTCCGCATAAATACGGATAACATTAAGTAATTGGTTTATAACTAATTCTGATTATACTATCCTCGCAAGTTTTCCGTCAGACTTGTTACCACCGAAAAGGGTGTTTATGTAAGCAAGTCCCTTTTGAGTACATATCACTTTGGTAACTACAAAGCCGGGATGTTCGTTTCTCTCGATGAATTTTTCCGTCATTTCAAAGTAGCCTGCATCCACGTATTTCTGCTTCGGCTCGTTGCGATTGGAGAAAAACACACCAATTTCTTTGAGTTTCTTGAAAAGGGTGTTCCTACCGAAGCCGAGATTTAGGATTTTGGCTGCCTGCCCTATATCCACCTTGCTGTTCTCTGCCTTGAAAGCTGCGTCTGCAAAGTCGGCTTTGGGCTGGAGCTTTAATATCTGCTTTTGCTGTTGCTCATTCTTTAAAGCCAAACGCTCCTTTTCTTCTTCGGCTTGAATTACCATTATGGCAAGTTCCTTACGAGATAACTCGTGCTTTGTCACCTTATGAAACACTTGGCGATATACTTCAAAAACGGGTCTTACTTTTCTTGCAATGAAGAACTCCATGCAGGAAACTGTGAGTTTGTATTCGTTTGTTGGTCTACCTCCGTTTGAGTTTTCCGCATTTCTGCGTAAAACTTGATAATCAACGTTTTCGATGAATTGTTCACTTGAAGTTAGTGCTCTTACGGCTTCTTCCTTTCTACCATACACCAACATCCATACTTCATCAAGGCTAATCGGAAACTCATTGTCAGATTTTTGCAATTCAAGAACTGCGTTAAAATAACGTTTGATTTCGCTTTCGCTACTCTCTTTAGATAAGATTAAATTATTTTCCATGACTGTTAGCATTTAAGTCATTATAGGCAACAGAAAAGCGGTTGCCATATACGCTGCTAACAGTCCAACATACTTTGCTCCGAAGAACAAAACAATGACTACGTATAGACAACCGCCTAATATCCTTAAGTATCGAGCATAAAAAACGCCCAATAACCATTGAGCAATTAACCGCTGCTCTGCGAAGCAATAAAGTTTGCCGAACTGTTAGCACCGCAAATATAATGACTTTCTATAAATTATCCAAGCCTAAATAACTTTTTTGCATGACAAATGAAGATATATGATGATTTACTTGTTTTTTCTATTTTGGGTATTTTAATTTGTAGTAATATTAACTATAAAAACACATTGCTATGTTTTACTTACTTATGGCAGCTTTGTTGATAGGGGTTATTGCGTCTTTAAAGTTAAGAGGGACATCACACTCTACTGAAACAGTAGGATGCTATAAAATAATGTCTTTTAAAGATGGAAAGACCATATTTGAATCATGCTCAAAATCTAAAAAAGGAAAGGTTTTCATTCCTTCTAAAATTACTACCATTGGCTTTGGGGCTTTTTCGGGATGCAATATGATTGAAGAAGTTGAATTGAATATAGAATGTGAGGTGATTGGGAGAAATGCATTTGAGCATTGTGTAAGCTTAAAAAGCGTAATAGGAAAATCTTCTTTAGAAGCTATCAGAGAAACAGCATTTAAAGGATGTAAGATGCTTGAAAAGATATATCTTGGAGAAAAGATAAAGACTATAGAGGCGTATGCGTTTCTTGATTGTAATAATTTGAAAGAAATACATTTAAGAACCACTTTTGTTCCAGAAGTATACGAAAGCTCATTTTCGGATGTGGATAAAAAACAATGTGTACTGTATGTTATGCCTGGCACAAAAGAAATGTTTGAAAAATCTCCAATATGGGGGATGTTTAAGATAGTGGAGGAATAAATGTAATATCGGTTATTTTAGAATGTATCGTCACTAAAATAGATATGATGTTGTATCTTGTTTAATATTTAGACACACACAGTTATGGAAGGAATTATGTTTCTTGTTTCAATCATTATTATTGTATTCGGAATACTTCAGATTATTTTGTTCTTCAAAATATGGGGAATGACTAATAATGTTTCATCTATAAGAAAATGGACTGAAAAAAAATTGTCAAAAGAAGATGTGTTAATTAGAGAAGCCCAATTATATGCGTTAGATGGAAACTATGAATGCGCTATATCTAATTATCAAAAAGCTTTTCAATTAAGTGTAATTGAATTATATGAAAACCTTGTTTCAGAATATGGAGATAAAGATGAATACCCAGAAAGAGATAGCGTATATAAAAACAGATACAATTCGGTAATTTCTTATTATGAGAAAAGAATTAATAAAGTTCAAGGTAAATTAGATAAAGAAAAATATGAATCATTTGATAAAGTGAATGCTATAATATCTAAGATATAGTTATTCCATCCCCGTTCCAATTAAGGTTCGGGGCTTTTTTTGTACAAAGAAAAAAGATGGAAATATTTGCGTAAAAAAGCCGCCAATACTCATGGCGGCTTAGTTAGTGTAATCAAGTTTTTAAACCCATTGTAATCACGCTTATCGCGCATTTATCTGTTAATGCTCATGGATAAACCCATGAATTTTTATGTTAATTGTTTACTTGGCATTCTGTGCCTCTTTCTTGTCTTGATGGTTAAAATAGATAAGCCCTACAATAGCGACTATCGATACAAAAACTGAAACTGCAATTGCTCCCATAATCAAACCTCCTTTTCTTCTTTCTTATTTCTAACAAGTAACAACCCGGAAAAAAGTGTCAAGGCTGTTGCAATAATAACTGAAATGATAACCCATATATTTCCCATGTCTCCAAAAGCCGAAGACAACAGCAAAGCTGTAGCCATATACTTGGCTATATCCATCAGCCATTTTCCTAATTCCTTTTTCATACTGCAAATATAAACTTTAGTTTCCAAACGGCAAATGAAATGCGGAAACAAAACTTCTACATAGTGTTTTATAACATATGTTGCAAATTTGGCAAATAAAATAGTTTATATATTAAAATAAGCCATTAACTTTGCTGCATAATTTTTAACTAAAACGTTTATAGATATGAAAAAGATTTTGTTTGTAATGGCAATCTTGCCATTTTTTATTGCTTCTTGTTCCAGTGATGATGATGGAGATAATGCTGAAGGATTGGAATTTGTACAAATCCAAGTAACAAGTGAAGATACGCCTACCCCTAACGGCAATGTGTATTTGTTCAAAGTTAGTGGTCATGAAATAGAGGATGATAATCCTTTGTTTTGGGATTGGGGGAAAATGGCATATATTCCCACTCTAAGTTACAAAAGCAATGGAGAGAGCAAATCTATGTTGCCAATATCTGAATATGGGAAAGAAAGTAAAGGGGACTTGTTAATGAACAATGATAAAGGATGCTCTTTGGAAACATTCTATTGGAATGATTTGTCTTCTTTATATGGCACTCCTAAAGCCGGAGATGAATATTTGGTTTTTGTGGCTTTAAGGAATGGGACTTATGCAAAGGCTTCAAAAAGGTTTGTTCTCACCAAGAATAGCATTATAAGGGTAAAACTCCCTTCTTGTACTGATGAAGCAAAATTTGTGAATGCCAATTGGTCAATATCTGATTATAAATAATAAATTCAGCCCCGTTCCTATGGTTCGGGGCATTTTTGTACACTAAAAAAGGCAGTGAACACTAAATTCCACTGCCTTCATATTGCCTCCGAAGAGGGCTTGCGTAAACAAATGCCAAATTTAAAGTTGCACCGCCAGCATTTCTCTCCCTGCCCTATGTATGGCTTCCTCTATTCGTGATTTCTGTGATTCGGAAGCAAAGGCTATGCGTTGTTTGTACTGGCGCATCAAAGACGGATTGATACCTGCATACTTCGCGAAAGTAGATACGCTTATAAACTTGAAATTATCAAAGAATGAGGCTATATCATACTTGTAATCAAACTCTACATCCTTCAATGCTTCTGGCACCTCATTGCCTTGCTCTTTAAGCATGGCGACATAATCATCAATACATTCATGTAATGAACGTTTCGCTTCATCAACGCTTTTGCCTTGACCGTTCAAACTGAAACCGTCAAATTCGGGGACATAAACACTGATTGTCTTGTCATCCCACATTTCAACAATGGCAGTAACTTTCATATTTCTTGTTATTTAGAGTTTAGGGTAAACAAATGTGCGGGTCATTTAAGACCCGCATCTTTCATCATGCTGTTCAGAGTGCCGCCTTTTATTTCTTGAGAGCCATGCCTGCCCACACGGAAATACTTCCCGGTTTTAGGGCTGTACCACACATCGTGTTCTTTGCCGTGGCTCACAAAATGGCAGCCTATCTTTGCAGCCTTCTTCAAGAACTCTGTTGTTTTCATGAATCAAAGAGCATTTGTTTACGGCGCAAATATAACATATTTGTTATAAATATGCAAGGATTGGTGCCCCTAAAAATTATTATTCTTGTATTGGAATAGGCATTTTCTGTGCTTAAAACAAGAAATAACGAACCTTTTATAAAAGGTTCGTTCTGGAAGTCCTGAAAATTAGGGCTTCTTTTTTTTATCTCCGAAATTTGTGTTCATGGATATAAAGGACGTAAAAGGAGACATAATATATTCAACCTCTGTCAACGGGGGAAGCAAGCGGAAATATACGCTGATGGGCGAAGACTATATGACACTCGTTTTCAGCGTCAATTCTCCCATCACCTTCCATCTGGGTGATTATGTGGAGGATTCACGTTTCGGTCTGTTCGAACTTGTAAGCCTTTACAATCCTATTTACAACACTGCTACTGGCGCATATGACTATGAGCTTCGACTTGACGCATATTACTGGAAATGGAAGAACAAGGTATTCAAGTTTACCCCGGAAGTAGGGGGGCAGGAGGCATCATGGAACCTGACCGCCACTCTTGATGTACATATGGGCATTTTCCTGCGTAATCTTGCCGCTTTGGGATATACATACAAGGGAGAGGCTTTTGAGTTCTCCATAGCCCCTACAGTAGAGAAATCCGCGAAGCTTGTAAGTTACGACAACACTAATATGATAGACGCCCTTTCTGCTATGGCAGAAACCTGGGATTGCGAATGGTGGGTAACTGACAAGACCATCAACTTCGGAAGATGTGAATACGGCACTCCGGTTGACTTTGAGATAGGGGACAATGTGGTGGAGATGACAAGCTCTGAGAGCAAGAGTACATACGCTACCCGTATCTATGCTTTCGGCTCTACCCGTAACATTTCGTCAAACTATCGTCCAGTGGATGAAAGCATCGTGGTTAATGGAGTTGTACAAAAGCGTCTCATGCTTCCCGAAGGAACTCCATACATAGACGCATATCCTGATATGTCCACAGAGGAAGCCGTAGAGCAGGTGGTTGTGTTTGACGATATATATCCTCGTACTGACGGTCATATATCAAAGGTCATCACCTATACAGACACGGTGAATAATGAGGATGGAACTCAGACCACCGAAACTTTCTACCAATTTACCGATGCCGGAATAACATTTTCAAAGGACTACATTCTTGAGGGTGAGGAATTGCATATAATCTTCCAGTCCGGCTCTTTGAACGGTATGGATTTCGGCGTGACTTTTAATCCGATGGGAGACCCGGAAAAGAATGAGGACGGTTCATGGAATCCGAAAGCCCAGCTTTGGGGGATTGTCGCTAATGAGGATTATGGTCGCAAATTACCTGATGATGTCTTAAAACCCAAAGAGGGGGATACTTATATATTATATGGGTGGGACAGCTCCAAAATTGCGGATTTGGGGCTTGTGCCGGCTGCGGAACAAGAGCTTAAGGAGAAGGCTGAAGAGTACGTTGCCAAGTCCAGGATAGACCCCAATACATATTCCTGCACAATGATGTCGGACTATATGTATGGGCTGGATGAGGGAGGCAATCAGAACCCGGATTATGCAAAGCATTTTGATGTAGGAGATAAGGTGAAATTAGTCAATTCCGCATTCTTTGAAAGCGGAAACCGTCAGTCCAGAATCATTGGATACGAATGTAATCTTGATAAGCCGTATGACAGCCCGGTATATACGGTAGGCGAAACGGCGTCCTACTCTCGGATAGGTGAGCTGGAAGAGCAAATAGAGAATATTACCTTGAAGGGACAGACATACACCGGTGGAGGTGGAAGTGGCATATATGTTATCGGAACGAATGACACTACGTCCCCTACAAACAGAAATGTGTATTCGGCTTTGCGTGTTCTGCAATCATTCCTCAGCAAGACCACCAACGACCGCACCCCCTTCAAACTGGAAGTCGGCGACAAGCTGACCGCGGAGAAGGGATTGCAGATTGGCGAGAGCTTTGTCC
>ERZ791667.442-NODE-442-length-24539-cov-4.02397_pt1 | contig 24539 bp, 24 predicted proteins | sample MGYA00509959_ERZ791667 | MGnify/ENA primary metagenome ERZ791667 (study PRJEB30046, sample SAMN00715196) | human gut metagenome | study: EMG produced TPA metagenomics assembly of the A metagenome-wide association study of gut microbiota in type 2... | reverse complement strand
AAACAATCGCCTATTCAGGATGAGTATATAGAGAAATATTTGTCTGAAAAGTCATTGAATCTAACGGCTACGCTTGACGGCGCCGAGGCCTACAGTGATGCTGATTTTGTGGTTATAGCGGCTCCTACTAACTATGATCCGGTGAAAAACTATTTTGATACTCATCATATAGAGGATGTCATTGACTTGGTTTTAAGTGTCAATCCTGATGCTGTGATGGTAATTAAGTCTACTATTCCAGTAGGATATTGTCGTGGACTTTATTTGAAGTATGCCCGAAAGGGAGTCAGGAAGCTTAACTTGCTTTTTTCTCCTGAGTTTCTTCGTGAGAGCATGGCCCTTTATGATAACCTTTATCCAAGTCGTATCATTGTTGGTTATCCAAAGTTGATTGATAGCGAGCAGTTCGACGAGGAAAATGAAGCAATAAAGGTCATTGCGAATATTCCTGTCTTAGAGAAGGCTGCGCATACTTTTGCCGCATTGCTTCAGGAAGGTGCAATCAAGGAAGATATTCCTACGCTTTTTATGGGTATCAAGGAGGCAGAGGCTGTTAAGCTGTTTGCTAATACCTATCTTGCATTGCGTGTCAGTTATTTTAATGAACTTGATACTTATGCAGAGATGAAAGGTCTGGATTCTCAGTCGATAATACAGGGTGTTGGTCTTGATCCTCGTATTGGTACACATTATAATAATCCATCCTTTGGTTATGGCGGTTATTGTTTGCCTAAAGACACGAAACAACTATTGGCTAATTATCAGGATGTTCCTCAGAACATGATGACTGCTATTGTCGAAAGCAACCGTACAAGAAAAGACTTCATAGCAGATCAAGTGTTGCGTAAAGCTGGTTATTATACTGCCTCCTGCTCATGGGATGCCCAGAAAGAGCAAAAAATAACCATTGGCGTATATCGTTTGACGATGAAATCCAATTCTGATAATTTCCGTCAGAGTGCCATTCAAGGGATTATGAAGCGTATCAAGGCGAAGGGTGCTACTATTGTGATTTTTGAGCCCACTATGCAAGATGGTGAAACTTTCTTTGGAAGTCAAGTGATCAATAATCTGGTCGAGTTTAAGGAAATAAGTCAGGCCATAATTGCCAACCGTTACGACGCTTGTCTGGATGATGTGAAAGATAAGGTATATACTCGTGACATTTTTCAAAGAGATTAACTTTATGGTAACATACAATGTTAGTTTAGAGGATAAAGTGGTTCTAGTGACGGGTGCAGCCGGTTTTATCGGAGCCAATTTGGTGAAGCGTTTGCTAAATGAATTTGATACCGTGAAAGTTATCGGTATTGATAATATTACCGAATATTATGACGTACGTTTAAAGTATGAACGTTTAAAAGAATTGTCTGCTTATGGTGACAGATTTGTTTTCATTAAAGACAATATTGCCAAGAAGGAAATCGTTGAGTCTATCTTTACTAACTACCACCCGCAGGTAGTAGTGAATCTTGCTGCTCAGGCTGGGGTACGTTATAGCATCATTAACCCTGATGCCTATATTGAAAGTAACCTTATTGGATTTTATAATATTTTAGAAGCCTGTCGTCATTATAGTGTGGAGCACTTAGTATATGCTTCTTCCAGTAGTGTATATGGGAGCAATAAGAAAGTACCTTATAGTACTGATGATAAGGTGGATAATCCAGTATCACTCTATGCTGCTACTAAAAAGAGCAATGAGTTAATGGCTCACGCTTACAGTAAGCTCTATAACATACCAAGTACAGGTTTGCGGTTCTTTACCGTTTATGGTCCCTGTGGTCGTCCCGATATGGCTTACTTTAGCTTTACCAACAAACTTTTGAAGGGTGAGACCATTCAGATTTTTAATTATGGTAATTGTAAGCGTGACTTTACTTATATAGACGATATTATAGAAGGTATAGTTCGTATCATGCAGTATGCTCCTGAGAAGAAAAATGGTGATGATGGTTTGCCTGTTCCTCCTTATAAAGTATATAATATCGGTAATAACTCCCCAGAAAATCTTTTAGATTTTGTGACTATTCTTCAAGAAGAACTTATTCGTGCGGGTGTACTTTCCGACGACTATGACTTTGAATTCCACAAAGAATTAGTGCCGATGCAACCTGGAGACGTACCTGTGACATATGCAGATACCACACCTCTTAAGCAGAATTTTGGCTTTAAACCATCTACGAGTTTACGCGATGGTCTTCGAGCATTTGCTGTGTGGTACGCGAAATATTATGGAACTGTATAATTAATGGAAAGCGTGCGCCCAGGTGCTTACAGAGCTTCGAATCTGCCGCACGCTTCTTATGAATGTTAGCATAATTCCTATAAAGTTAGGAATTACTATTCCCAATAAAAATAATAGATAAAAAATATGAATATCATCAGAAAAATCAGTAATTGGTACTTCTCGCGTAATGCACTTCCTTACTGGTGTATCTTGAAATGTGGAAAGCAATAGAGTCTCGTAAAAGAATAGAGGCAATTGTTGATGGCTTTAACGCTTTCCCTGATTTTAAATCACAGCTAGGGAAACCCTTCTCCGAGGAATCCTTGTTTTATACCTTGATGGGTAATATTTTACAACTCTAGTTGTTGCCAAACTGAAAGAATTTGATTTGGATGAGGTAGACTCTCCTCTAGATTACTACCGTTAGAGACGGAAACAATGTTTTTATCTTCGAGTGTAAAGACAATCTCGTCAGTAATGATATTTGTTATTCTACAGATCTCGAACAGATAAAAAAGAAAAACTACTTAAGAAGATCTGTAAGGATGGCGATACAAACAGAAAGGGAAGAACTCAATTGTTGTACACCATAAATAAACTTATTAATGAAAAGAGTTTATAGTTGCATAGGCGAATATATAACAAAGAAGATAGTATCTATCAAATCATTGTAACTACAGATTGTGCTTTCGATGCATACGGTGTAAATCTGTGTTAATATGATTCATTGAGATTACCAAGAATAAGGATTCGACTCTAAAGGAAAAGCTTCAACTGCCTATAATAGTCAATGTGGATTGTTTTATCACCATGATGTGCAGTTTGCGTAGTAGTATAGTACTTGTAAATTTTACGAACATCTTGATAAGTATCTTAAACTGTATGCGACAGGCAAGTATTTGAGAATGATGCCTTCATTTTATCATTATGTCCGAACTCTGTATTATATTCATGAATATACGCAAGAAGAAAACAAGTAATTATTTGGAAATTTGTTTGAAGTTTTTGGTGAAATCTCAGATACAAATTAATTATAATGTCAGAAACAGAATCAAATAATAAGAGAATAGCAAAGAATACTTTGTTTTTGTACTTTCGTACAATACTTATAATGCTCGTTACTCTCTACACAAGCCGAGTGGTGCTCAATACTCTTGGCGTAGAGGATTTTGGAGTGTATAATGCTGTGGGCGGAGTAGTTTCCATGTTTGCAGTAATCTCTGGAGCATTGACAAACGCAATTAGTCGTTACATTACATACGGCATAGGCAAGGGGGATAAGGAGAAACTAAAGGTTATATTCTGTACAAGTGTCAATATTCAAATTATTATTGCTACTATAATTCTTGTTCTATGTGAGGTGGTGGGCCTTTGGTTCTTAAATAATCTGATGAATATTCCACCAGATCGTTTGACGGCAGCAAACTGGGTGCTCCATTGTTCACTCTTGACCTTTGTTGTTAATCTTGTCAGTGTTCCTTATAATGCTTGTATCATTGCTCATGAGCATATGAACGCTTACGCTTATATCAGCATCTTCGATGCGATTCTTAAGCTTACTGTAGCTTATTTACTTATTGTCTCGCCTGTTGATAAACTTGTAGCATATTCCGTACTCTTATTTGTTGCAGCGTTAGGCGTGCGTCTTCTATATGGATTATATTGCAGAAGACATTTTAGGGAATGTCAATATAAGCCAATATACGACAGAGAACTCTTCAAAGAGATGCTAGGATTTGCAGGGTGGAATTTTTTTGGTAATGCGACCAGTATCCTTAATAGTCAGGGAATAAACCTATTAATTAATGTGTTCTTTGGCGTAGTTGCTAATTCTGCAAGAGGTATTGCATCCCAAGTTGATGCTGCTGTTAATCAGTTTGTTGTTACTTTTTCGATAGCAGTAAACCCTCAGATTACTAAATCCTATGCACAAGGTGATAATCTGCGAATGTATTACCTAGTATGCAAAGGTGCCAAGTTTTCATATTTCTTGCTTTTGTTGTTTGCTATACCCTTGATTTTTGAAGCAGATAAGGTTTTAGAACTATGGTTAGTTAATGTTCCAGAAGGAGCACCATTGTTTATGAAGCTTGCTTTGATAGGTGCAATGGTTACAGTATTAGGCAATTCTGGATATACAGCATGTATTGCAACTGGATTTATTAAAAAATATTCAATTATTATTACACTTATTGGAAGCCTGAATTTTATCATCACATGGATTGCATATAAAATGGGCGCATCTGTGGAAATGACGTACTTTATATATATTGGTGTGTATCTGGTGGTTCAGGTAGCTCGATTACTATTGATGAAGGAAATGATCGATTTCCCAATAATGATGTATGTCAAAGAGGTTATTGGAAGAATCATCGTGCCTTCGTTAATTGCTCTTGTTTTTCCAAATGTATTGTGCAGATTAATTGAGCCATCTCTGGGTCGCACTTTTTTTGTTTGTGTCTCTTCTGTTATTTGGACAGGGTTCTGTATTTCACTGTTTGGACTTACAAAAGGAGAGAGAAAAATAATCTTTGGCAAGTTGAAGTCAATAATAAACAAATTCTTGTAGTTTCATGAGTAATGTATTAACAGTAAATGATTGCTTTGGTTGTGGCCTATGTTCAGTTGTGTGTAAGCATGATCTAATAGACATGCGATTGAATGATAATGGTTTTTATCAGCCTTCAATCATAAATCAAGATACTTGTGTTGATTGTGGATTGTGTGTAAGGGTTTGTTCCTTCTTGGATAAGCAGAGAGATTCACAACCAATACATAGTTATGCTGCATGGAGCAAGAATGCTGATGTCGTTGAAGCATCTACTTCAGGTGGCGTAAGTTATGAGGTTGCAAAAGCATTATTGACTCAGAGTTATAAGTTCTGTGGAGTTCGCTACAACTCAGAACTTCATCGGGCTGAACATTACATTGCAACCGATTTGGATTCTCTTTGCCAATCAAAGGGGAGTAAGTATCTTCAGAGTTTCACTAAGGATGCATTCTCTCAGATTTGCAGGAAAGATAAATATCTTGTCGTAGGAACACCTTGCCAGATAGCATCATTCCGTAGATATATAGAGTTGTTTGGATGCTCCGATAACTTTGTTTTAGTGGATTTCTTCTGTCATGGAGTTCCAAGTTACCTATTGTGGGATGAGTATCTTAAGGAGCATAGTAATGGATTAGGTGACCTAATATCAGCATCTTGGAGAAACAAACTCAAAGGATGGCGCAAGAGTTATTGCATTTCATTAGAAGGTACAGAAGGAACATATCGCTCTTGGAATGGCGCAGATGATTTTTTTACAATGTTCTTGGGGGATGCTTGTTTAGGAAAGGCATGTTTTGATAATTGTAGGTTTAAATACAATCATTCGTCAGCAGATATTCGTATCGGAGATTTTTGGGGTGATACTTACAAAGCAAATTCAGACGGAGTCTGCTCAGTGATAGCATTTACAGAAAAGGGAGATAAAGCTCTGCATGCTTCAAATTTAGTGCTAATAGAGCATCCATTTGAGTTAGTAGCGTCCGGCCAATTAAAAAAGAACCCTTCAAAACCGTGGTATTACTCAATGTGTATGAAAGGACTTAAAGATGAGAATAAAAAACTATCAAACATTTCAAGACCTGTACGGTTGTATAAGAAAATCTGTGGACATCTAAATCGAATTAAAGGAATACTACATTTATGAAATCAGCATATATATTAACAATGCATTGTCCATTAAACTATGGTGCAATACTTCAGACGTACGGTCTTCAGACATATCTTGAGTCTCTTGGGGTAAAGACAGAAATTATTGATTATCGTCCAGACTACATTGTATGTGATCAAAGTCTTATGTATGTGGGTGGAGAACAGTATAAAAAGAATTTCTTGACAAGATGGGCATACCGCATTCTTAAGGCTCCTTCAAAAATAAGTAGAAGGAGAGACTTTGCAAAGTTTGCAAACCAAGAGCTTCATCTAACACCAAAGTTCAAAACCTACGAAGAAATATGCAATGCAGGATTGGAAGCCGATTATTTTTTCTGTGGAAGTGATCAGATATGGAATGTAGTAAGTGGTGCGCATAAAGACCCTTCATATTTCTTAGGCTTTGTGCCTTATAATGATAAGAAGATATCATATGCAGCAAGTGGAAACCTTCCTCTGACGGAAGAAGTGAAGAAAGTGACCTTTCCGATGATAAATAATATTGGTCACATTTCTATGAGAGAAGACTCCACTATTGCTTCAATACAACCATATATTAAGAAGCCAATCACACATGTATGCGATCCTGTCTTTTTGCTCGACGGGGACGATTGGAGGAAACTATATAGAAAGCATTCGAGGTTTACACTAACGGAAAAATATATTCTTGTTTACCCAATGGGCAATGGTGCTGAGGCAACAATTGAGCATGCATATCAATACACGAAGCAGATGAATCTTCCATTATATAAGATATCTGCTTCAAAGCGAAAAGATCCTCGCGTAAACAAGCAGTTCAATGTTGATCCTTACACGTTCCTCTCTTTAATAGACAATGCAGAGTGTGTAATTACAAACTCATTCCATGGTACTTCATTTAGTATCATTCTAGAGAAACAATTCTGGACATGTGTTGCTAATGGCTCAAATCAAAGAATTACCTCGTTACTCAACAAAGCAAGAATACAGGAGCGCTTGTTGGTGGATGAGGATAAGCCGAATAGTGCAAACGTAGATCTATGGACCGCAAAACAGAACTTGTTGTCGTATATATATCAATCAAAGGAATTTATAAAGAATAGCATCAATGAATAAAAATATCATTGTAATAGGTGGTAATCACCATAATACACTATCTATCCTGAGAAGCTTGGGAGAGAAGGGGGTGCAATCGCTTCTGATTATTATCTCTGAAGATTCTAAGCCATACGTGGGCTATAGTAAGTATATACAAGAAATGAGAGTGGTGAAAGCAGTAGAAGATATTTCTTCTGCAATGTATTCACTTCATAAAGGTCCTGAAAAGGAAGTTGTTATAGCATGTGCTGATGCTATTTCAAGCTACTTAGATAGTAATCGAGATACTCTTTCAAAAGATTTTATTCTTCCAGGTGCAGTGGAACAAGGTAAGATTACACACTTAATGAACAAGAATACCATGATGCAGCTAGCTGTTGAAAGTGGTATTTCTGTCCCTAAGTCTTGGATTGTCTATCCTTCATCACCAGATATTGAGCGTGTCGTATATCCTTGTATAATCAAACCACTGATTAGTAAGAATGGTTCTAAGTCAGATATTGCAATTTGTGGTACAAGAACTGAACTTGAAGCTTATCTTTCTCATTGTAATTGTGAGGAACTCCAGATTCAAGAATATATCACAAAAGCTATTGAGTTTCAACTAATAGGCTGTTCTCTTAATGGAGGCGAGGAAGTAATCATTTCAGGAGCCTCTATTATTCTTAGACAGCCAAAGAATACCAACACTGGATTTCTTCGTTACATTCCAATCAGTGAGTTTACATATGATAGACAATCATGTGTAGAGTTTATTAAAAGGACTGGCTATTCGGGGCTTTTCAGTCTGGAATTCATTCGTGATAGGAAAGGTACTGACTACTTTATAGAGATCAACTTTCGCAATGATGGTAATTCCATCTGTGTAACAGCCTCTGGAATGAATTTGCCTTACATTTGGTATCTTTATAATAATGGGCAGTCTATTGATACGGAATTGTGTTATGATAGCATGAAAGAAGTGCTTGTCATGCCAGAATTTAACGATATTGGCAATGTAATTCATAGACGTATCAGTTTGTTTCAGTGGTTGAAGGATGTAAAGAATACAGATCGCTTTATGGAATTCAGCAAGCACGATCAGAAACCATTCTGGATGTACATTTTTAAAAGGCTATTTCACATATAATGAGACTTCGCGAATTACGACATAATTTTTGGAACCTTGGTTTTATTGAGGAGGGACTCGACATTCCCCTCAAGAACAAGACCCCTAAGATACATTGGGTAAAGAAACGCATTCATGACCGTTGGTTTGCAGATCCGTTCATCCTTAATGTGACAGATAGTGAGATAATTATCCTTGCAGAGGAATATTGTTACGATGTACGCAGAGGACGTATCGCTCGTGTAGTAATAGATAGAAAGACCTATGAGGAGAAAGGTTTCGAGATTATCCTAGAACTTCCTACTCATCTGTCCTTTCCGTTCATCATCCGTCAGAATGGAAAAGTATATTTGATGCCGGAGAATTCTGTATCGGGTTGCTCTACTGTCTATGAGTATGATGATACTAGCAGAAAACTTACGCCATTGCACCATCTTGCAGAGGAACCTTTTGCAGATGCTACAATCTTTGAGATGAATGATCAGTCATACCTCTGTACTACTATGCTGCCTGACACTAACTCAAAGTCAGTCAAGATATATACTTTCGACAAAGAGAATTTGAAGGTAGGTGACCGAATCGCAATCGTAGAGTTTCCTATAGTATGTGGCAGAAATGCAGGTGAAGTATTCTCTGTCGATGGTCAGTTCTATCGTCCTGCTCAGGATTGTACTTTGCGTTATGGTCATGGAGTGATTCTACAGAAGATGACAATGAAGGAGGGACGGTGGACTTTTGAAGATGTAAACAGTTTCTATCCTAACACCTTCAAGTATAACCAGGGAATCCATACTTTTAACAACTATAAGGGGTTGATAGTAATTGATGCTAGAGGATATCGCAATCCTGTTATGGGCCGAGTACTAACTTTCCTTTTTAAGCTCATAGGAAGGAAATAATGAAACGCGTACTACAGATAATGGGTGGTCTCAAACGAGGTGGTTTGGAGGCTTTTGCTATGAATATGTATCGCTCTATAGACCGAAACGAGATTCAGTTCGATTTTCTCCTTACTCAGGTAGCTGGTGGCGACTATGAGGAAGAGGCGAAGTCTTTCGGAGCATACATTTATCACCTGCCTGCTCGTAACAAAGGATATAAGGTGTATAAGAAAGCACTGGATGATTTTTTCCGTGAGCATCACGACTATATCGCTGTTCACGAGCATATCTCGTCTCTAACCTCTATTGATCCGGCTTACTATGCTAAGAAGTATGGCATTCCTGTACGTATCTTCCACTCGCACAGTTCATCTATCCAGAAGTCACTTCGTCTGCATTGGGTGCATATCATTCTGCACTACATGAACAAACCGAAAGTGCACAATTGGGCTACTCATTATCTAGGTTGTTCAGATAAAGCGCTCGACTGGGTATATAAGTATACGGGGGTTCGCTCAAAGGCAATGATGATCAATAATGGCATTGACTGTGAACAGTACAGATACAATGAGGCAGTAAGAGCTGAAGTAAGGCAAGAGTTAGGAATAGGTGAGAATGACTTTGTGATAGGTCATGTCGGTCGCTTTATTCCGCTAAAGAATCAGGCTTTCCTTGTAGATATACTTGAAGAACTTCATAAGACAATGCCTTCTGCTAAACTACTTCTTGTAGGTGAGGGCGAAACTATGGAGGAAGTAAAGGGCAAGGTAGAATCCAAAGGATTGTCAGATGTCGTTATATTTACAGGAGTTCGTTCTGATGTAGTTCGTTTGATGCAGGCTATGGATACTTTCGTGATGCCATCTTGGTTCGAGGGACTCCCAGTATCACTCGTAGAGGCTCAAGCTGCCGGACTCCCTGTTGTGGCTTCTGCAACAATATCTCATGATTCTGATCTCACAGAAACAATCCTCTTCAAGTCAATAGATGAACTTGCTATTGATTGGGCAGAATGTATCGTGGATTGGAAAACAAAGTGGGGAAGACCAGAGAACATCGAGAAAATAAAGAAGGCAGGTTTTGATTCAAAGACAACTGTGAAACAACTCGTAAAAATATATACAAATAATGCTTAGACAAGAAAAAGTCATACTATTCCTATTAAGTATCGTTTACGCCATAATAGGATACACCACTGATCAGCCTACTATGCAATCACTAGCTATGATGGGTTGGTTTGGACTTGTGCAATTAGTTTACTGTATTATTAGCTGGCTAAAAAGGGGAAATCAATTTATTTCACCTTACATAATATTTTTGCTTGCTCTGTATGTGTTTTCGTATGGTCAGTCTTTTCTGTGGGCTTTTGGACTTGAGTCCGATAGAACGCTTGTTGGTTTCTATGGAATTACGATACCGGAAATTTTTGATGCACAAGTGATATCTTTAATAATGCTTACATTTTTTCATATCGGAGCATCATATTGTTCGAATAAGACAAGCATAAAGGTAGGTATAGATAATATAATTTCAGTAGACAATAGATATAGTCTGAAGCAGATAGGATGGCTATTGTTTATTATTTCTGCTATTCCATATGTATCAGAAAATATACATGATATGGTATTATCGATGTCAAGAGGATATGGTGCAATATATGGTGAAGGAAAAGTCGGCATAGATAATTTATCCGGTTTTATTGCTAGTTATTTCATACCTTCTATAATTTGTTTGTTTATTTCATATAAGGACAACAAGATAATGCGGTTGTTCTTTATGGGAATATTATCATTGAATATTGTTGCTATTCTTTTGACAGGAGGACGATCCAATGCTGTTATTCTTTTAGCTATCCTTTTGGTTATGTATAATTATTTAATAAAGAGGTTTACAAAAAAATGGCTTGTTGTAGGCATTGTAGGTGCATTTGTAATGTTGCAAGTATTAGCTTTTGTAGCAATTGTTCGTACTGAGGTGGGACGTTCTGCAAGTATGGAAGGTATTAAAGTAGAGAATAATGCTGCTGTTGATGCAGTGGCAGAAATGGGGGGGACTATGTTTTGCTTGGTAAAAACAATGGATATTATCCCGTCTAATGAACCATATAGGTATGGAAAATCTTATGCGTATTCGTTTACTACACTTATCCCTAATCTTGGCTTTTGGGATATTCATCCCGCAAAAGAAAAGTCAAATCTTGGTGATTGGCTAACAGATACACTCGGACTAGGATATGGTACTGGTTTTTCTATGTGTGCAGAAGCATACGCTAATTTTGGTTACTTTGGTTTCATAGTCTTTTTCTTCTGGGGGTGGTTTCTTGCAAGTGTGTTCGGTAAGATTGAGATAAGTGCACAAACACAGAACTATGCACTTATGGCATTCTGCTAATCTTGTTCTGGTACTTTCTCAAACTACCTCGAAACAACTTTATCAATCTTGTCCGACCAATATTCTTTGTGGCGGGACCAATATATTTTTACTGTACTAAGCTAAAGTTGAGATAATATGAAAATCTTATTCATATCAGAGGCTGTTGTTGAGATATGCAACGGTAAATATTATAAAACTAGTTTTCAACCTTTCATTGAAAGATATAGCTCATTCGGTAAGGTCATATTTTGCTCGTATTGCAAGAATGTAGAGGAAAGCGGACAGTCTGTTTTGGATACAAGTAACGTGGAATTCTTATTCCTTAAGAAGGAAACAAATTTAAGAACGATATTTACTGTAAAGAAACGAAATGTTAGCAAGTTGAAAAAGGCTATCGCTGAGTGCGACATTGTTGCAGTACATTTACCTTCAAGCATTGGTTTGCATGCTGTAAATATCTGCAAACAAACAGGTAAGCCCTATTTTCTTGGAGTAGTTGGATGTGCATGGGATGCATATTTTAATTATAACTGGCGGGGAAAACTAATTGCGCCTGTCTCTATGTGGCAGATGAAACGAGCTGTAAAGAAATCCCCATTTGCATTCTATGTTACGCAAGAGTTCCTCCAAGGACGTTATCCTTGCCTTGGTACAACTATAGGCTGCTCAAACGTAGAGATTCCTACACCTGAACAAGATACTTTTGCCAGGAGACTACAGTCTATTGAGAAGCTGGATCTGAATGGTGAAGTGAAGATAGTGACAGTTGCAGCTGTGAATGTACCGTATAAGGGGCAAGAGTATGTTATTAGAACTTTGAAAAAGTTGAACATAGAGCAAGGGCATAACTACCATTACTATTTGATAGGGGGTGGCGACAACTCACGACTTAAGGGTATAGCAGAAGAAGGCGGTGTGTTAAAGTATGTTCACTTTCTTGGACCTCAACCACATGAAAAGATTGCTTCCTTACTTGATGAAATGAATGTGTACATTCAACCAAGTAGGCAAGAAGGATTGCCAAGAGCTGTAATTGAGGCAATGAGTCGAGCGCTTCCTGTTTTTGGCGCAAGGACCGCTGGAATCCCTGAGTTGTTGCTTCCTGAATGTGTATTTAACAATTGCGATGTGAAGAAGATTGGAGAGATGCTCCACTCATTAGATAAGAACAGGATGATAAAGTACTCTGTGCGAAATTTTAATGAGGCCAAAGGGTATGCATCAGATGTGCTGAATGCCCGTAGAGCAGATTTCTATAAACAGATTAAGAAATACTATAATCTTTAATAAGATGGTTATTACTGATAACAAAAAGGTATCCCAAGGACTGAATGTCCCATTGTGGAAGAATGATGACTCGTTAGTATCCAAAGCTGAAGCTGCAATTGCTTCAAGAGCTTTTGCACGCCACCTTTTATCTATAGATACTCCCAACCTTAAGTATATACAACTTACGAGTGTTGGATTTGAGGGCGTTGATTTGCACGTTGCAAAATCCAAAGGTATTGCTGTTTGCAATGCTGCAAATGTCTATAATGTTGGAATGGCAGAATTCGTAGTGTTTGGTATGCTAATGCACGCAAAGCGATACAACCACAGTATTAAAAATAGATGGCTTAGGCCTTTACGTAATTACCACTACATAACCGAATTGTCAGGTAAAACAGTCGGTATTCTAGGAACTGGTAATATCGGATCTCAAATAGCAAAACGCTTAAAGGCTTTTGATATGAAAGTATTGGGATACGACCTCAGAACAGATGATAAACCACACTTTGATAAGGTCTATAATGAACAGGATTTATATGAATTTCTTAGCAAATGCGATTACATTGTTAATAGTATGCCATTGTCCCCTTCTACTGAAGGCCTTCTTTGTGAGAAGTGGTTCTCTCGCATGAAATCAACTGTTACAATTGTAAATGTAGGAAGAAAGAAGATGATCAATGATTCTGATCTTGTAAGTTTTTTGAAACATCATAAGGATGCTACAGCTATACTTGATATGTTTGAAAAGGTTCCGAATCCTTTTACTAATCCATACAGAAGATTATCAAATGTCCTTGTACTCCCTGGGGTGACAGCTATTTCGCAGGAGATTGATGCAAAACTGTTGTCGCTTTGCAAGTCTAATATTGAGAGGTTTAATAATGGTGAACAGCTTCGAAATTTGATTATCAGGTAGTTATGGCGGAAAAAGTTAACTATAATGCTATGGACGTAGCGAAATTCCTCTCGGCAGTTTTGCTTGTTTGTGCACATACGGCTTCTGAGCGTGTATCCTTGCCTAGAGTATTGGATTTGTGTTGCTCATTGTATATTGTTACTGTTCCATTCTTCTTCATTGCTAGTTCATTTCTTTTTTTTAAGAAGTTGGATACTCAAGCAAATGAAGAAAGGACTACATCATACAAAAAGTACACAGCTAGAATATGGGAAATGTATTTTGCTTGGTCATTGATCTATTTTTGCTTTGTTGTAGCAAAGTGGATAATGAATGGAAGTGGTATTGATGAAGTTGTAATATATTTTCATTCGGCGTTGGTGTTCTCTACATATCCTACTATTTGGTTTCTTCCTGCTTTGTGGATTGGTGTATCACTTGTGTATCTATGTCGGTACAAATGGAAGTTTACTGATGGACAAATTCTGTTAACAGCTTTATTACTCTATTGTATAGGAGCTATGGGATATAGCTATCATAGTCTTACACCTTTAACAGAGTCTTTAAATGATGCATATATCTCAGTATTTGTGACATGGAGAAATGGCCTGTTTAATGCATTTATTTATGCTTTTATCGGGTATAAAATTGTTACTGGGAAAACTTCTTTGAAATATAATATGTTAGGAGTGGTGGTCTTTGGGGTAGCGTTTTTGGTGGAGGCTTTTGCAATGAAAAGAGTGGTACCATCTGCAGATGCTAACTTTCTTTTTATGTTAGTGCCATTTTCATCGTGTTTTTTCTCTCTGGTTAGTCAGATTAAACTTCCTGATTCAAAAGTCTATGTTCCAATGAGGAAAATGAGCATGCTAATCTTTGTTTCTCAGAGATTGTTTTTGACAGCTATTCCTTCTGTTATTGCAACTGGTGTGATATCAGGACCTTGGGATATCACAGAGAATGGTGTACTTGCTCTTTTAATGGTAGTAGCAGAAGTATGTCTATTCTCATTTCTGCTTATGGTAGGTTCAAAAAGAGTAAAGATAATAAAGTATTTAATGTAAAATAGTTATGAAGAAAGTAGTTGCTTATATGCGATTGTTGTACTCCTTACTCTTTTGGGGGCTATATATACCTCATTTACTGTTGTATGTATTTGATTTAGAATGGAATATTGATTGATAGTGATTTTTAGCATTGTGCGCACATGTTGGAATAAATATGCCGTTTATACTTTAACTCTTTATATATGTTACACACTGACAAATTTTTCAGATCACTATTTTACCATCGTATTGGTAAGATACTGGGTACTCTGATTAGTTGGTGGAGGTCGGAAGATAGGTATTTTACTTTTAGTACATCGTGTAAAATTGGTAAGTTTTTTGGGGATGCACATCTGTATTCTACAATATTAGCTGCTAATTCAATCGGAGATAATTTCAGGTGCGTGCATTGTGTCACAATAGGTAATACAAATAAGGGGGAAGCCTACAATTGGGAATAATGTATCAGTTGGCGCCAATGCAGTGATTGTTAGTCCAGTAAAGATTGGAAACAATGTTGATATTGGAGCAGGTACTGTAGTTGTGAAAGACATCTCTGATAATGCAATAGTCGTAGGAAATCCTGAAAAAGTGCTTAAATATAAGAACTAGATTAGTGAGAATTCATGAATAAACAATTCTTTGAACTTATACAAATCAGAATAGGTAAGGGGGGGGGTCTCTCGTATTCCATCAACTTGCGAATGGATGGAACTGTACATGATGAGCCTGAAGCAAGGACCCACGGGTATTTCTTCAATGGTATGCAGATAGTACATAAGAACCAACTAGAGCGGATGTAAATCTACTGATAGAACAGAAAATGGATTGGTTTGATCAATTAGTGGTGCAGGGCCAGAATGAGTTGATGAATTGATATACAAGCAAGACTTTACTGTTCTCTCGTGATAAGGGATTTTCTTGTTAGGTATTGAAAGACCAAGGAGTTGCTGTATTGTACAGTTCTTTGGCTTCACTTCGCCAAAGCGGAGGTATAGGTGGCTGGCTGATTGGTGGACATGAGAAGATATATCAGCTGTCAAGTGAGGTACTGGGGCGATTACAGGTACCAACTATCATCATATTCATTTCTTTATGTATGAGGAGGTGGAGATAAGAGTCCATATATATCTTTCGTTTCTGCCAGGTCTTTCCCCTGGCAAGAATTTGTATCGTTTGGCAAGAAGTATCAGCCTGATATTGGTTGTGATGATTGTCCATACTAAGGATTCAATCGTATGTTTATCCTACTGTATTGCTATTGTCATTTCTGCTGACACGGAGGGATACGACGGCTGATGGATTGTTACTTTAAACAAGAGATTCTTAGAAGAGGAACGCCATGAGACACTCTATTGGTGCAAGAAGTTAGGTATAGGTATGTAGGTGCCGCTATGTAGGTGATGAAAACTGTTTTTGGGCTTGTTGGCGAGTGTTTGCTTTGTGAACTAGATGCAAAGGAAGGTTGCTTTCTAGTGGAGGAGAGCGATATGGGGCATGGAGAGATTCGATTCGAGTGGGGGCAGAGGTTTGCTATAGGTCGCTTCGTTACTAGTCAAAAACGAAACTTGCATTTGATCATTCATTATCCTCATGAAGTATGCTAGAACCCGTTTTTCAATATCGTTTGGTTTGTATGGCAGAAGAGTAAAGGTTTATAGATTAGTTACATGAATTATGGAAAAGAAAAAAATATGCTGTATTACAACTGTTGATGTTACACAGATAGCGTTTGTAGCTGATGCAATGTACCAATTTGTGGAGAAAGGACATGAGGTGACTCTTGTCTGCTCTGATACGACAAAAGTTCGTAAGATGAAGGGCAATTCCTTCCGCTATGTTGATATGCCTATGAAGAGAGGTGTGAGTTTCTCGGATATGTTGGTTATGCCATGGAAGTTCCGCAAATTTTTCAAGCATGAGGATTTTGATTTTGTGCAGTATGCTACTCCCAATGCAAGTCTTTTTGCATCAGCAGGAGCTTGGATGGCAGGAGTACCAGTACGTCTTTACTGTCAGTGGGGCATTCGTTATGTGGGCGTGTCTGGTATTATGCGAAAGGTGCTGAAATCGTTAGAGCATCTAACCTGCTATCTCTCTACAGACATCTGTCCTGCTAGTCAGAAAAACTTGGAGTATGCAGTAAACGAAGGACTCTACAGGCCCGATAAGGCAAAAATTATTGGTAATGGAGGTACGATAGGTATAGATCTTGCAAAATATGACATTGAGCATAAGCAGAAGTGTAAAGACGAAGTGTTAGTTCAGTATCCTGTGTTAAAGGATAAGCTGGTAATCTGTTCTGTAGGTCGTTTAAGTAGAGACAAGGGTAGTTTTGAATTGCTCGAAGCTTTCAATCGTCTAGCCAAGGAGCGAGAGGATATAGTTTTGATGATGGTTGGGGATACTGAAGATAATATACCAGAGAACCTGATTCCTGTCACAAAGCATGAGCGAGTGCTCTTTACCGGATTTACCAACGAAGTGAACAAGTATCTGTCTGCATGTGACGTACTGGTCCATCCTTCGTATCGTGAAGGTTTCTCGATGGTAATACAAGAGGCAATGGCAATGCAACTTGCAGTCGTTACAACAGATATCCCAGGACCTTCAGAAGTGATTGAAGAGGGGGTAACAGGTATTCTGGTTCAACCTCGTGATACAGATTCTCTCTACGAGGGGCTTAAAGAGATACTATCCAATAAGACTCAAATGGAGCAGATGGCAGTAGCAGGTCGCAAGCGATGCGAGAAATTATTTAACCGCCAACGTATGTTGCAGTTGACATACGAACATAGAATGAACTTGATGAACAAATAAAAATACTACAAACATGAGGTATATGAAATTAATGATCCTTGCTGCTGATCCTCAGTCGGCAATGGAGGCTCAGAAAGCAGGAGTTGACCGTATTTTCTATGATCTGGAGTGGATTGGTAAGAACGAGCGTCAGCATGGACGCAATACGGTAAAGTCTAATAATAGTATTGATGATATTCCTGCAGTACGCGAAGTGCTGAAAGAGAGTGAACTCTTAATTCGTACGAATCCTATTCACGCTTATTCTAAAGCAGAGATTGATAAAGCAATTGCCTATGGTGCTGATGTCTTGATGCTGCCTATGGTAATGGATCAGCATGATGTGGAGCAGTATGTGGAGATGGTGGGTGGACGTGCAAAGGTTTGCATTATGATTGAAACAGCTGCCGCAATGGCTCGTTTGGACAAGATTCTTGCAGTTCCTGGGGTGGATGAGCTCTTTATTGGTCTGAACGACCTTCATATCTCTATGGGCTTGATCTTTATGTTTGAGCTGCTGAGCGATGGACTGGTGGAGTACATTGCCAACAAGTGTAATAATGTAGGTATGCCTTTCGGCTTCGGTGGTATTGCACGTATTGGTGAAGGTGATCTTCCTTCTGATAACATTCTTGGTGAGCATATTCGCCTTGGTTCAACCTCTGTCATTCTGAGCCGTACTTTCAAGGGGGGGGACAAAAAGATCCGCAAGATTGACCTTACTGAAGAGGTAGCAAAAGTGCGTACTCGTATGGAGGAGATTGAACAGTGGAACGAAGAGCAGTACGCAGAGAATCGCAAGAAGATTGCTGAGGCTGTCGATGTGGTGATAGGTAAGATTCAGAATAAGGCCTAAATCTTTAGGTAGGCTTAACGCTATGAACATTAATCTTCAAACCTCCCAGCTAGGTATTGAGATGCCTGCTTCTCCTATACGAAAGCTGGCTCCCTTGGCTTATGCCGCTGAAGGTAAGGGTGTGAGAATATAGGTTCTTCCTACTCCATAGAAGGCATTGGAGCTTTCTCATGTGGACCGCAAGATGCTTGAGTACAACCTCTCAAGGCTATCACCCTTTGTGTCAGGCGCTCGTGAACTACTATGAACGCTATCAGATCAAGTTGAATGCGGATGAAATCATTATAACCTCTAGAGGCTCGGAGGTGGTAATGTTTGCCTTCATGAGTTGCTTGACTCTAGGGTATGAGATCATCGTCACGGAGTCTGCGTATGCCAACTACATGAGCTTTGTGACTTTGGAAGGTACAGTAATCCGTACGGTAGCGACTACCATAGAGGAGGGATTTCTATGGGCACATTTACACATAGAAGGAGATGAATCAGATTCGTGATTTGGTGAAGAAGTACAACCTGTATTTTTCTCGGATGAGGTGTATCGTGAGTTTATATACACTGTCTCTCTCCTTATATCTCCGCAATGCACTTGGAGGGTATTCAGGAGCACGTGGTGCTTGATTGACTCGGTATCTTTGTTCAAAAAAGACCAAGTGCGTTTGGCGTACGTGCTGAAGAAAGAGAATCAATAGAGAGCGCTGATGATATTGGAGAAGGCGATAGGGTAATATAATTCTTTGTAATAGACTATGTTATATGTAATTGCACATTTCTTAAGAGATAAGATCCCATGGGTGTGGGATTTAGTGGATGTTCTCAACTCAGCTTTGTTTCAACTTAGGTATGGAAAAAAACTGAAAGGTTTTAAGAAGTTTCAGTCGGTTTCAAATGGTTTCATTGTTAAGCCTATCTGTGAGGTACCAACGGAACAACTAGTGGAGTTCTTTGCTCGTCAGCCGGAGGAGGCATATAGGTTCTTCAAACCGCATGGATTTGATCAAATTTCTATTAAAAAGTTCCAACGCAACAAAGCGTTTCTCGCTTATGTCTTGATAGATGTTTCAGGAGGTTTCAATGAATTTCAGAGTTCCAAGATTGCCGGTTACTGTTTCAACCGTTCGTTCTTCCATGGTAAGGGTTTTCGCGGACGTATGGTGGACATTAGCTACCGTGGCAAAGGTTTAGGCACGATGATAAACAAGATACTGAATGAGGTAGGATTCGGCATCGGCCTCCGCCTCTTCGAGACAGTGAACAAGGATAATGTTGCTTCCTACCGTTCTGCGATGTCCGCCAGCAATGTGAAAGTAATTAAGGAACTGGAGGGTGGAGATTTGTATTTAGAAATTTTGAAAGATAAAATGATATGATACTTAAATGGATTTTTGATAGAGTCGTGGCTTTCATGGGGTTGCTCTTTTTGGGGCCATTACTGCTTGTAGTGGCTATTATGGTGAAGGTGAAGATGCCGGGAGGTCCTGCATTCTTCGTACAGAAGCGAGTAGGCAAGGGTGGCAAATTATTCAATTGCCATAAGTTCCGCACCATGATCGTATATCACAACGGCTCGACTGTTTCTGTAGCTGGTGATAGCCGTATCACTCCTTTTGGAGTTACCCTTCGTCATTATAAACTTGACGAACTTCCCGGTTTGTGGGACGTGTTTATTGGCAATATGAGCTTCGTAGGTCCTCGTCCTGATGTGCCTGGTTATGCAGATAAATTGGAGGGTGATGACCGTGATGTACTTAAGCTTCGTCCTGGTATTACTGGCCCTGCAACACTCAAGTACCGTCTTGAAGATGAGATGATCTCGAAATATGTAGCAAAGAAACAAGTAGAGGGCGATATGCGCTCAATGCAGGAGATTGCTACAGAATATAATGATGCCATAATTTATCCAGATAAGGTAAGACTCAACTGTTACTATTATCGTCATTACAGTTTTGTTAAAGACATTGAGATAATCTCTGCTACGGTCTTTGGCTTCAAGGTAAAGTACGCAGGAGAGGAAATTTAATTAGAAATTTGAATACATAAATATAATGAAAGGAAAGACAATTTATCTTTGCTTGGCTCACATGAGTGAGGAGGGGTTGGAACAAAAATATGTAAAGGAGGCATTTGATACCAATTGGGTAGTACCAATGGGGCCGAATGTGAATGCTTTCGAGCAGAATCTGTCTGATTTTGCGAATGCGAATAGTGATGGTAGCCAGCTTGACTGTAAGGTTGTATGCCTTTCAGCTGGTACGGCAGCTGTTCATTTGGCCCTTATTGGTTGTGGAGTGAAAGCAGGCGACGAGGTGTTGGTACAGAGCCTTACATTCTGTGCTTCATCGCATCCTGTTACCTATTTGGGTGCTAAACCTGTATTCGTAGGTTCGGAGGGAGAGACTTGGAATATGGATCCTGTCCTTCTTGAAAAAGCAATTAAGGACCGTATAGCTAAGACCGGCAAGAGCCCTAAAGCGATTGTACCTGTAGCACTTTATGGTATGCCTTATCGTATTGATGAGATTATGCTGATTGCTGACAAGTATGGTATCCCTGTTATAGAGGATGCTGCAGAGGGTATGGGTTCTCGCTTCGCTGGCCGAGTTCTTGGTACTTTTGGCAAGTATGGAGTGCTTTCATTCAATGGTAACAAAATGATAACGACTTCGGGTGGTGGTGCATTGATATGCCGTAGTCCTGAAGATGCTAACGAGATAATGTGGTATGCTACCCAGGCCCGCGATGCCTATCCTTATTACCAGCATACAGCCATCGGCTTCAACTATCGCATGTCAAACGTTTGTGCAGGTATTGGTCGTGGACAGATGGCCATTTTAAATGCACACATTGCTCATCATAAGCATGTGCAGTCACTCTATGAGGAACTGTTAAAAGATATTTTAGGGGTACATATTCACAAACAGCCTGCCGACCCCCGTTACGACGCGAACTTTTGGCTCTGTGCCGCCACCCTTGATGCGGATGTAAAGATTCAAGGTCAGGAGAATGCCTACACAGAGGTGATCAAGAACGCTGTAGGTGGTGCTATGGGTGTGATTCATGCCGTGGATTCTGCCACAACTGATTGCCAGCCTAACGAAAATGTGGAGGCTCTGCGTGTCTACATGCTCGCTAGGAAGGTTGAATGTCGTCCTATTTGGAAGCCTATGCATAAGCAACCTGTTTATGTCGACTCTCCGGTTTACACCAACGGCATCGAAGAAGAACTTTTTAAAGTCGGCTTCTGTCTGCCTGCAGGACCTTGTGTTACCGATGATGATGTGCGTTACATTGTAAATTGTATTAAGGAGGCTATTGTTAAGTGATAATAGAAAAAATCAGGAAAATAGCGAGAGGAATGTGCAAATAGTGTACATCCCCTTTCAGTAAGGAGCGTTCCGACCTTATGTAGTAACAATAATGATTAGTTGTGAATTAATGGCAGAAAAGAATGACCAAAACTTTATCGCCTTCTGTGACGAGTTGAGGATATATATCTGTAAACCAGTGTTTTCCGAATAAGCATATCATGCTCTTGAATAAAATAAAATTTGTTCGTCGAAAGATGATCAAGGCACGTTGGAAGAGTGGAAGATAAAAATGTTCCTCGAAATAGCGGATATGAGGGATATGCACGAGCATACCTAATCAATAGTAAGCAGTACCGTATTGACCGGAGAAATGGGGATACCCGATCTTGCGAAGAATTATAGTCCCCACCCCTAGCAGAAAATATATGAATAGAATGAAACAATTAGTTTATTGCGTATTGGCGGCATTTTTGTTAACAGCCTGCCAGTCTTACAAAAAAGTACCTTATTTGCAGGATGCGGAAGTAGTATTGTACAGTACCCAGGATGCACAGTTGTATGATGCCAAGATCATGCCTAAGGACCTGTTGACTATTGTGGTGTCATGTACTAGTCCCGAACTGGCAGCACCCTTCAACCTGACAGTGGCTACTCAGAGTAATGCCACTTTAAGTACTACTACCACTCAGCCTGTCCTACAGCAATACTTGGTGGATAATGACGGTAATATAAACTTTCCCGTACTGGGTGAATTACATGTGGGCGGCCTGACCAAGAAGGAGACTGAACAAATGATCGTAGAAAAACTGAAACCTTATATTACGGAAACGCCTATTGTGACGGTGCGTATGGTGAATTACAAGATATCTGTGATCGGCGAAGTTGTCCGTCCCGGTACATTTACTATTTCCAATGAAAAAGTGAACATCCTGGAAGCTCTGGCTATGGCAGGTGATATGACTGTGTATGGTCTGCGTGATGATGTTAAGCTGATACGGGAGAACGCCAATGGTAAGCAGGAAATTATTCCTTTGGATCTGAATAAGGCGGAGACTATTCTTTCTCCTTATTATTATTTGCAACAGAATGATATTATTTACGTAACTCCGAATAAGGCAAAAGCTCGAAATTCGGATATCGGAACTAGTACAAGTTTGTGGTTCTCTGCTACTTCGATCCTTGTTTCTATTGCCAGTTTATTGTTTAACATCTTGAAATAAAAAGAAAGAGTTATGAAGGAAGAAAATAAAAACGGGAAAGGGGCTGAACTGACTGAGGAGCAAATTGATTTCCGGACACTGCTTTTTAAATATATTATTCATTGGCCGTGGTTTGTAGGTGCTGTGTTGCTATGTTTTGTTGGTGCATGGTTTTATTTGCACTGGGCTACACCCATTTATAATATTTCCGCTACAGTTCTGATAAAAGATGAGAAAAAAGGCGGAGGTACGGGACTTTCTTCGGAATTGGAGGATATGGGTTTAAGTGGTCTGATGACTTCTTCTAAAAACATTGATAACGAGCTGGAGGTGCTGCGTTCGAAAACTCTTGTAAAAGAGGTTGTGAATCAGTTGGGATTGTATATAACTTATAAAGATGAAAATGAATTTCCCGCTAAAGGTTTATATAAGACATCTCCTGTCCAAGTAAGTTTGACACCTCAAGAGGCTGAAAAACTGAAAACTTCGATGGTAGTAGAGATGACCTTACAACCTGAAGGCAGTATGGATGTGAATGTGACTGTGGGTGAGAAAGGGTATCAGAAGCATTTTGAAAAGTTACCTGCCATTTTTCCAACTGATGAAGGTACATTGGCTTTCTTTCAGGCTGTTGATTCGGTAACTTTGCAAGATGGAACGAAAGTTCCTCGGATAGAGAAGGATATACGTCATATAACTGCGACAATAAACAAACCGATGAGAGTGGCAAGAGACTATTGTAAAAGCCTGTCTATTGCTCCTACTTCTAAGACTACTTCTGTAGCCGTAATTTCATTGAAGAACTCCAGTTTGCAGCGTGGACAGGATTTTATTAATCAATTACTGGAGATGTATAATCGCAATACGAATAATGATAAAAACGAGATTGCCCAGAAGACGGCTGAGTTTATCGATGAACGTATTGGCATTATTTCAAAAGAATTGGGTAGTACGGAAGCTAACCTGGAGTCCTTCAAGCGTGATGCAGGTATCACGGATTTGACGAGTGAAGCTCAGATAGCCTTGGCCGGTAATGCTGAGTATGAAAAGAAAAGTGTGGAGAACCGTACTCAAATCAGCTTGGTAAATGACTTGCGTAAATACTTGCGAGGCAATGAATACGAAGTCTTACCGAGTAATGTAGGTTTACAGGATGCTGCCTTGATTGGAGCCATTGAACGTTATAACGAAATGCTTATTGAGCGTAAACGCCTGTTGCGTACATCAACAGAGAATAACCCTACGATTGTGAATCTAGATACGAGTATCCGTGCCATGAAAGCCAATGTACAGGCTACCCTTGAAGGAACCTTGCAGGGGTTGATGATCACCAAAGAGAGCCTTGACCGTGAAGCAAGTCGCTATTCCCGTCGTATCAGCAACGCTCCGGGACAGGAACGTGCTTATGTGAGTATTGCCCGTCAGCAGGAGATCAAGGCCGGATTGTATCTGATGTTGTTACAGAAACGTGAAGAGAATGCGATTGCGCTTGCTGCTACTGCGAATAATGCGAAGATCATTGATGAAGCGATAGCTGATGATATCCCGGTATCTCCCAAACGCTCTATGATCTATTTGATTGCATTGATACTTGGTGTTGGAATTCCGGTTGGTATCATCTACTTGATTGAACTGACGAAATTCAAGATCGAAGGTCGTGCCGATGTGGAGAAACTAACGAGTGTTCCTGTTGTCGGTGATATTCCATTTACTGATGAGAAGAATGATAAGAATGGTTCTATTGCTGTCTTCGAGAACAAGAATAATCTGATGAGTGAAACCTTCCGTAATATTCGAACCA
>ERZ791667.440-NODE-440-length-24648-cov-3.48981_pt1 | contig 24648 bp, 23 predicted proteins | sample MGYA00509959_ERZ791667 | MGnify/ENA primary metagenome ERZ791667 (study PRJEB30046, sample SAMN00715196) | human gut metagenome | study: EMG produced TPA metagenomics assembly of the A metagenome-wide association study of gut microbiota in type 2... | reverse complement strand
GGGCCAGCGTATCTAATGTTACGTCTCCCGAGACTTCCGCTTGCGCGTAGAATTTCGCCGGATCTTCTTTCTTGATAGGGTTCACTTTCTGAACCACCTTGAACTTTACTGCCATTTGTTTATTGTTTTTAGATTACGACGCAAACATACGCCGGATTGCCGATGGGCGTACGCCGAACCCGGACGGTACGCCCTGTTTTGTCCTTTAATGGAAAGAATGGGTCTCGTATATTTGATACTGAATTTGTAACGCAAAAGTACACTAACCCTGACTTTACCAATATGGCAGTAGTTCTAGTTCAAAAACCGGATGCGATCTCTATGAGTGGGAATTTGAAGGAGCTGATCCTTCAAAGCTCGAAATCTGTAGACGTGACGCTTTACGTAGGGGGAACGCTTATCTTGAGCGAGACCTATTATCCGGGTAACGGGAACCTGATCCACGTGGATTTTACGGAGGTGGTGGAAACCTACCTCTCTTTCAAGCTACCATCCAGCGATGTATTCATTCAAGCGGAATTGGCGAGAATGTTTAATTTTAATTGTACGGCCGATTCCGTGGTTACTACCGGCAGCTTTACGGCCATCCGTTCCGGCAAGCTTCATCTGAATGAGGCCGCCTCGCAATTCCTTACCGAGAATTTCCTTACGTGGCAGCCGAATGACAAGCCCGTAACCTATTACTCGCCGGAATACCTCACGTATTACGCTACGCAAGCGTGCGCTATCAAGGTACGGGCTTATTTTGAGGATGGTTCGAATAGCGTCGTTACCTTGGTTTCTCCCACCGAGGGGAATTGCTATTCATTGAATATGCAATATGGCGTGATTAGCGGCAAGTTTAGCGGAAGGCATCCGATGTACTATGATGTCTGGGTGGAAAACACGTCCGGCGCACGTCTATCATACGTACAACGCTATCGGGCAAGCGAGAAGCAAAGCGAGGATGAATGCTGGTATCTGTTCGAGAACTCGCTAGGGGGCTTGGACTGTGTACGTGCGTATGGCTCTATCAAGGATACGCCGGAGTATACGTATAATATCGCCAATATGGGTGATACCAGCGAGGAGTACCGTGTGGATTGCCAACGGCTACATGTGAGGAACACGGGATATCTTTCTCCGCAAGAATCTAGGTGGTTGCAGGATTTGTTCGTTTCCCGGCAGAAATATGTTTATACGATTAGCGGTATTTACAAGATCGTCTTTACGGGAGGTGATGGCAACTCGGATAGCGCTAATCTTCCGGATAGCTATAGTTTTACTTATCGGTATGCCGATGATCGTCCGTTCTTGGATATCCAGCGGCGAACCGATCTTCCGGCGAATCTGGTAATACCCGTCCCGACGGGCGACACTTTTTTTTTACCCCCACGGTTAGCTGAGTTTCCGAAACCAGCTTTAACCGTAGACCTTCTGTTGCCTGTGCAACAGCCTCATACGGAAATCTTCGGCACCGTTACTTTAGGAGGGTTGCACGACTCCATCAAGAATTCTATCGTAAAGGATCTGGATGGGATCGATATGCATCCGGTTGGTGCGGGTGGGGGCGGTAGTGATATCTATCTGGTCAAGGAATTCGACTTGACGCTTCCTACGGACGAGAACGCTTTCTCTTCACTGAGGGCGCTGAAGGAGATAAAGGATAATAACCAATTCCTTTTGGACAATTTCGATATCCGTTATCTCCGAAAGGATATGCCGGATGTAGCGGGCTTTGATATTACATTTGAGCAAGATATAATTCTATCCGGCGAGAAATCCTCCATCTACTCAGACCGTGACGCTGATAGTTTCAAGCACGAGAACGGTTTCCGTATCTTCGCCGACGGCACGGCATGGGTGAAGGACTTGAAGGTGAAGCATGACTCCATGTTCGCCGGTTCCCTTTCCTCTCCTACATTCGCCTCCGGTTTCCCGAACGGGACGGGATTCATGATAGCGCCTTACAAGGTGACGAACGCCGCCGGTGTGGAGGAGACTAAATACAAGCTGGAGATCGATTCGATCTCGGTACGCAACGAGCTTAAAGTATATACGTTCGTGGTCTCGCAACTGCTTGGCGAGAATGATAACCGCATCTTCGCCGGAATGATGGAGGTGGATCATTACGACCCGGAGACCGGCCGGATCTACTTGGATACCGACGGGGGCAGGTTGTACAACCCGTTCCGGGAAGGTGATATCCTCATGGTACAGCAGTTTCAAGGCGATCCTACCTTGCAGAACGACTACAAGATGACCAAGTCGTACGAGCTGAAGGTGGTGGAAGTGGCCGTAGGGGACCTCTCCGACGGCGAGAACCGTCTGGACTGGCTCCGTTTCACGAATTTCGTGGGAAATCTGTCGGACATCGCCAAGAGGGATACCCTTTGTCGTGTGGACAACCCGGATAACTCCACCCGCAGCGGCATCATGAAGATCACCACGGTGGATGAGTTCGGCACGCCCTACATGGACGTGATCCGTGGGATGAAGACCGATCCGGAAAACTGCGTGAAGGTACGGGTGGGGAACATGAACGGTCTGGTAACGCCTTATTTCGGGAGGCTGGAGGGCGATGGTATATACGTGGAGAATCTTTACGCCCGTGGGCAGTTCATGCTCGATACGGGGGAGAACGTGAAGACCAAGTTCGAGATCGTGGAAGGCAGGCTATCCAGCGAGATGTCTTCCGTGCGCTACGAGCTATCGGAGAAGGATAATTGCCTCACGAACGCATCCTTCTCCGCTGATACGGTAGGATGGGTACTCGGCAACGACGTTTCGCTATTCACGGTGAAGGAGCGTTTCATGGCCGTGAATGATTCCTTCTACGCTGAGAAGGATAAGGTTACAGGAATCGTGGAGGTATCCAGCCGCAAGGCCCTGTATATAAAGAATTCGGGAGTGAAGCAAGTAAACTCCTACTTGAGGAATAAGCCGTCCGGACAGCTTGAGCTTCCGGACGGGACGAAGGTCTGGCCTACCTACTACGTATCCTTCATGTACATGGTAAAGACCGCCGGTACGTTAACGTCCGGATTCTCCGGACAGGGCCTTTACGTAAGCAAACCGTTGGCGATTACGGATACCTTCGTTCAATGGGAATTTTCCGGCAAATGGAACGGAACAGGTGATTTCATCTTGAATTATACGGGGGAAATATATATCTACAACGTCCAGATGTCCACGCATCCCGTGGAGGACTTACGGCTGGAAATGTCCACCCTGCTCTTGCAGACGGACGAGAAGATCGGCATGTACGCCCAAAAGATCGACACGTTGAACGGCACGGTGACGGACATGGGGGTAGAATTGGATAATACGACCAGCACGTTATCCTTGTACGTGACGAAGACTGACAGCATAAACCAGACAGTGACAAGCCTAGGCTTAAAGCTGGACGGTGTGGATGAGAGCTTGACGCTGTACGCCAAGAAGACCGACGTATCCGGGCTGAAAACCGAGATGGAGGCGGCTATCAAGGTGAACGCTGACAATATTAATCTGAAGGTATCTAAGGATAGTATTATATCGAGCATCAACCAGACGGCGGAGACGATCAAGATAAACGCTAGCCGACTCAATTTGAATGGTTTCGTGACATTTTCCATGTTTGACCTAAGCACCCAGAATACGATCAAGAACAAGGTTAACTCAGGTGATCTAGGATCGATGGCGTGGAAAGATGGTGTCTCATCCGATGATCTGTCTTGGGCATTAAGTCAAGAAATATCGAACAAGGTCAATCTGACTACCTTAAACAACACTCTTTTAGGTTATACGAAAAGTGGGTCTATCACAAAAGAAGACCTGGCCAAAGCCCTTCAAGCGGAATTAACAGGGAAACTTACAGGTAGCGCCAGTGTGGGAGCGAACAAATTGGCGAGCGTGATAATAAACGGACAGACGCTTATAGCGGGAGGGTATATTCAAGCGGACTTGATAAACGTTAAAGATCTGGTCGTAGGCAGTACCTTGAGTATCGGTGCGTTCTCCTTGAATAGTTATAATGGTCTTAACTGGACTGGATCTGACTATTTCGGTAATACCTCCTTTAGGCTGACAGTAGGGGGAGGATATACATACAATACCGGAACAAGTTGTAAAACCATGGTAGGAGCTTGGAGCAATTCCGCTGATACCCATGCGTGTATATCTGGTATATGCAACACTTTTGGCGTAGCCATATATGGATCTGTAGATGGTTATGGATCGAATTTCCCTCCTGCAGGATCTAAGTTTGCGGGCTACTTCTCGGGAAGCACTAAAACCACGGGTACTACCATTACCGGTACATTGGCGGCAGGGGCATTTCGTTTCGCTTATAACCTCGGCTTTGGTAATTCATATAATTATTATGAGGGCATAAGTTTCGATCCTGCTACTTATGATCTGGATAATGTCCGTATTCGTGTTAGAGGAGGAATAATCGTTGGAGTTACCGATGATAATGGTCATTTATTGCAAGGTGTTTAATTTTAATATATAAAAACATGAAAGTAGATTTCAGTAAAGTAAGTATTAACGCTACGGTAGAAGGCGATCCCGTAGTTATTGACTTGACAAAAGAGGTAGGAAACTTGGTCTATGGACGTACGGCGGATATCGCTGTCTCTGATTTCGGAAAGAAGATATACTACAGCAAGGAAGCTATCGATGTTCCGAGACCTATGGCTGAATCCATCAAGGAGATTATCATGGGATCCTCCTTTATCGCCCCCTTGAAAAATGCCATGAACGAGTTACTAACCCCTAAAACAAAGAAAAATGGAAACAACGACAATCAATAAGTCCTTGACGGAAGCCCTTTCTTCCACGGGTTTCGTGAAGATAGAGGCATCCCGTAAGGAAAGCGAGCCATTCCAGCATATAGATGCCTACATATACGATGCCGGTACCCGTATCGGCTATGCTTCCGTAGACCGGGGAAAAAGGCTCTCATTTTTCCAAGAATCCCCGGACAGCCTTACCGGTGAGGAATGGATAAACGCGTATACGAAGGTTCAAAACGCTTTCGACAGGATATTTAACGAGACGGTAACCCTATAAACAATCTTGATCCCATGGCATATACCCTCGAAGAAATTAAAGAACTGGTCGAGACTTTAACCCCGATCGTAAAGAATGCTATAGAGGCGGGTTCCCTTAGCGTAGAGGATCTCCGTGTAGCGGAGAGCATGGATTTCGTAAACTCTTTGCCGGCCTTGGAGGAGAAAGGTCTTAACGTCTCTTACGTGAAGGTCCGGCTGAAAGACCTGCTCGGTAAATTGGACGGGGATTATGCCAAGGAGCTGGAGGCGATCAAGAAATTGCTGGAAAAGAAGGTGGATAACGGCTACTCGAAAGACGGTAATCTGTATCTTACCTCCGGGGGCGTTGTCGTATCGGACGCTATCCCGGTAGGCTCCGGAAGCGGGGGCGGCGGCGGGGCTAGCTCGCTGGGCGAGCTTACCAACGTGGATGATATCGTAGACCAAGATCCGGACGAGTCCCGTGTGCTGGTGCAAGAGGCCGGAAGCTCGCTATGGACGGTGAAGAACCTCTCCGAGATCGGAGGAGGAAGTGGTGGTGGCGGCGTGACCATGAAACTCGTGGGCGTCACCGATACGCTCATCACCACGGTAGAGGGGGCCGCCGTCACCGTGGGATACAATTTCACGAGCGTCTATCAGGATGACGGTTCCGAGACCGGGCCGGGAACGGCCACTTACACCGTGAACAGCCAGAAGGTGGGCATGGTATCCATCTCGCAGGGCAATAATTATTTCGATCCGACGGAACACTTGATCACCGGCTCCAACACGGTAAGGGTAACCGTGAAGGATAGCACGGGATCGTCACGTTCCCTATCCTATACGATCGAGGTGATATCCATGTCCATATCCTCCTCCATAGACCCGGCGCTCGTCTATTCCGGGGAGATCGTTTATCGCTATACGCCCGTGGGGGCCATCAACAAGACGGTGCATTTCGTACTGGACGGGAAGGAGTTGGGAACGGTGGAGACCAGCGCCTCGAACCGGCAATTGACCTACGTGATCCCTAGGCAGGCGCATGGGGCGCACTTGCTCCAAGTCTACATGACGGCCCTTATCAACGAGGAGCTGATCCGGAGCAATACGCTTACCAACGACCTTATCTGTATCGTGGAGGGGGATAACACGCCTATCGTGGCCTCCTCTTTCGCCCAGACCGCCGCGCGGCAATACGACCGGCTCACGATCCCCTTCGTGGTCTATACGCCAGACTCCTCGCTATCGGAGGTTACGCTATCGGCGAACGACGCCACGGTATCCACGCAGAGCGTAGACCGCACCTTGCACGAGTGGAATTACCGTATTCCCCAGTCGGGAGATCTCTCCCTGAAGATATCCAGCGGGTCGGCCTCCCGGACCTTTACGCTCGCCGTATCCCCCGCCGAGGTGATCGTGGAGCCGGAGAAGGCGAACCTGCAACTCTGGCTGACCTCGCAGAACCGGAGTAACAACGACAATAACCGTAACGAGTGGAAATACGGGGATATATCCGCAGATCTGACCGGCTTCAACTTCAAGACGAACGGCTGGATCTCGGAACGGGATAGCACCTCCCTCCGTGTGTCGGGTGACGCTCGTGTGCGTATCCCGCTGAAGATATTCAAGGATGACTTCCGGGCCACGGGTAAGACCATCGAGTTCGAGTTCTCCACCCGCGACGTGACCGATTACGAGGCTATCGCTATCGAGTGCGTGAACGGGGGGATCGGCCTTCAGATATCTTCCCAGAAAGCGGTGTTCTCGTCCGAGCAGACCACGATCGACACCCGGTTCAAGGAGGAGGAGAGGGTTCGCATCTCCTTCGTGGTTGAGAAACGCACGCTAAACCGTTTGATATACATCTATATCAACGGCATCATGTCCGGGGCGGCGCAATATCCGTCGGAGGATAATTTCCAGCAGAAGGTTCCGCAGGATATCGTGATCGGTAGCGAGGGCTGTACGATCGACCTGTATAACATCCGTGTCTACGATAACGACTTGAACCAATACCAGATGCTCGATAACTTCATAGGCGATCTGGACGATTACGACAAGGCGCTGGCTATCTACAACCGGAACCAAGTATATAATGATTATGGGGATATCACCTATCAAAAGGTGTTGGAGCGATTGCCTTGCTTGATCTTCGAGGGGCCGTTGCCTACTTATAAAGGCGATAAGAAAACAAACAAGGTCTATTTTACGGACTTGCAAGAACCCGGGCGATCTTTCTCTTGCGAGAACGTCCAGAATGACGTGCAAGGTACCTCCTCCCAATATTATCCGAGGAAGAACTGGAAGTTCAAGTTCAAGGCAGATATCACCTACACGGAGAGCGGAAGGACATCGCCCACATACGCGTTACGGGCGAATAGCATTCCCGTAAACGCCTTTTGTGTCAAGGCAGATTTCGCCGAGTCATCCGGTACGCACAACACGGGTATGGCCAAGGTCATCAATTCCCTATTGATCGAGATGGGGCTTACCACCCCGCCCCAAAAAACGAACAAGGAAGTCCGCACAACGGTAGACGGCTATCCGATAGCCATCTTCCACCGTGAGACGGCAAGTGATACGCTGGAGTTCGTGGGTAAATATAATTTCAATAACGATAAGTCCACCGCCGACACCTTCGGTTTCTCCGAGGGTGACGAGAGCTGGGAGTTCTCGAACAATACCTCCGATCGTTGCCTCTTCAAGTCCGCCGATTTCTCCGGGACGGACTGGACGAACGACTTCGAGTCCCGCTATCCGGACGATGACGCTATCAACGCCGAGTACGAGGCGGGTACCCGCAAGCCGGAGAAGCTCATGGCCGTTACCTCGTGGGTCGTATCCACCAAGGACAACTTGGATAAATTCAAGAACGAGGTTCGGAATCATTTCAACCTTGATAACTTGATCGCCTACTACCTTATCACCGAGTTGTTCGGTATGGTGGACCAGCGGGCGAAGAACATGTTCCTTACCTATTTCCACGAGGAGGGGAAATGGATCTTTATCTTTTACGACAACGATACCAGTTTCGGCCTGAATAACGAGGGGTTGATCGCTTTCGGATACAATATAGAGTATCACGACAAGATAGGTACGCTAAACGTCTGGAACGGTGAGAGTAGCGTGTTGTGGAACAACCTTGAGAAATGTTTCCCTTCCGAGATCGAGGCGATGTACAAGGATATCCGTACCCGTGGATTGCTCTCGTACGACTTGATCATGTCCGTGTTGAACGGCGAGCAATCGGACAAATGGTGCGAGGCGATCTACAACGCCGACGGTCGTTTCAAGTATATCGACCCGCTGATAGAGGAGGGCAACGGGTCTTACCTGTACGCCGCCCAAGGCTCCCGTATCGAGAACCGTAAGTGGTGGACGTATAACCGCTTCCTTTATATAGACAGTAAGTATACGGCGGGCAGTTTCCTCTCGGATTTCGCGACCTTGCGTCTCTATACGCCCCGGGAATGGACGGGCGTGTCCCCGTCGGCCAACATGACGATCATCCCGTACGCCGATCAGTATACCCGTGTCAAGTACGGGTCCTACATGGTGGGGCAACGTACCTACAAGGACGTGCCGGTATTGATCGAGGCCCCCGACATCGTGTTTAATGACACCGAGACGATCATCTATGGGGCGAGCCGGGTAAAGTCACTGGGGGATATGTCGGGGTTGTACGCCGGTACGATCGACGTGTCCAAGGCTTCCCGCCTCTCTGAGTTGTTGATCGGTAGCGGCGTGTCGGGCTATCAGAACACGAACCTTACCGTGCTCTCGATCGGCACGAACAACATGCTCCGCAAGCTGGACATCCGTAACTGCCCGAACTTGAGGCAGGCGGTGGATATCTCCGGATGCGAGAACATGGAGGAGGTCTACGCCCAAGGCACTTCCATCACCTCCGTGGTATTGCCGGCAGCTGGTATCCTGTCCAAGTTGTATCTCCCGGCTACCCTCACGGGCTTAACCCTCCGTGACCAATCCAAGCTTACGGACGCTTATTTCGAAATAGCGGGGGTGGAGAGGCTTACGACGATCGTTTGCGAGGATACGGGGATCAACGTGTTCTATCTTATAACTCGGTGCTTGGGTATCAAGAACCCGGTGTTGAACCGTGTCCGCCTTATCAATATCAATGCCTCGGCACCGAACCTGAACGACCTCTATAAATTGATCAAGGTGGGTGGTATCGACGAGAACGGCAATAACGTACAGACCGCCGTCATAACGGGAAAATACCACGCCATATCCGCTACCAGCGATAAGCTAGCCAAGTGCCGGGCGGCTTTTCCGGAGCTGGAGATCACCTATACGACGCTCTTACCGCCGACTATCACGACATTCGTGTTCCGCTCCTCCCAATCCAAGACGATTACCAACGCCGTGTTCGAATGCGGGGATTATGAGTACGAGAAGGTGAACGAGTACACCTACAAGGTGACAGCGGACGATGATTCCGTGATCCCCATCGTTTTCAAGTGCGACAACCACAAGGATTTCACCGCCGATTATCTCGTGTCCGGAACCCGTACGCAGGACTATACGATCACATACATCCCCTTGCGTACCATCAGGGTAAAGGTCTACGGCCAATCCGTCTATCTATCCGGAGCCATGATCACCACCGATACCAAGAGCTACACGACCGACGCGAACGGATACGTCTATATCCGTGGCGGCGAGGCGATGAAAGGTACCGTATCAGCGTTGGGCTACGGAAGCAACACGTTTGATTTTCCAGCTATCACGAATGACACGAGCCATACGCTGGAGGTGTATGCGGTGGTGGATGTGAAGTTTGTGGTGAAGGGGCAGTTCGGGGCGATCGTTACGGGGGCTACCGTGACTTGTGATGGCAAGTCGAAGGAGACCAACCTTTACGGCGAGTGTATCCTGCAACTGGCGAAGGGCTCGTACGATTACGAGGTGACCCATCCGGATCATTACGATACCAAGGGAACGGTGAACGTAGGCACGTCAGCCATGAGCGTGAACGTGAAGATGGACATCAACCCTATAGCCATGAAGCCCGAGGAGAACGGCAACATACAGATGATGCTAACGGGGCCCTCCTGCTCGATAAGCGTCAACTCCCCTACGGCGAATTACGTAATAGACTGGGGCGACGGCATGACGGAAAACGCCTCGGGAACGGGATCTAAGTCCTATAGCCATACCTATGGGGATAGCGGGCTTTATCAAGTGGAGATAAGGAATTGCGGGGATGTCACGCGCTGCATGGCCTCTACCTCTTGCTTGGTGGCATATTGGAGCATTGGGGAGAGTAAGGTTTCTAACATTTCTTTTAGAAGTTACTCCAAGCTGATTTTCTTTGGAAAGGACATGTTTAAGAATGATACGAATAGAACTTCTTTTGACTACGTGTTTTATAATTGCACCAGTCTCACCTCGATAGACTTGACCCCTCTGGCATCGTTGGTGAACGTTATGTATTGTTCCGATTTTCTGAGATCATGCTCCGGTCTCACATCGGTTGACTTGACCCCTCTTGCGTCGTGGGTGAACGTTACGAATTGTAGCGGCTTGTTGCAAAGCTGCACCAGCCTTACCTCTGTAGACTTGACCCCTCTTGCGTCGTGGGTGAACGTTACGAGTTGTGGCTACTTGCTGCAAAGCTGTACCAGCCTTACCTCTGTAGACTTGACCCCTCTTGCGTCGTGGGTGAACGTTACGAGTTGTGGCTACTTGCTGCAAAGCTGTACCAGCCTTACCTCTGTAGACTTGACCCCTCTTGCGTCGTGGGTGAACGTTACGAGTAACTTCTCCTTGATCAGTTCTTGCCCCGGGTTGTTTTTCGTTAGCGTATTATCTTCCATCCCCTTCCCCCTCTCCAGCGGAGCCTTGACGAACGGCAACGACTGTCCGATCTACGTTCCGGATGATGCCGTGGATACTTATAAGACGGCCACGAACTGGTCCGCTTACGCATCGAGAATCAAACCCATATCAGAAAAAACGGAGTCATGAGAACAGACGAATCTAATAACAAGCATCTGATAGCGGAGGACGGCAAGGTCTTCCGCCGTATCAGTGACGGATGGATAGCCGGACCGGAAATCTATCTAGGCAAGGCCTATCACCTAGGCGGCGAGAGGCTGGATACCCCCTTGGAAGAACTCCCCGGGCACTATGAGGAGATCGACGATCCGGTAGCCGCCGAGACCGTATTGCTTGACGAGGATACCGACATGGAGGAAGCGGTGAGGCCAATGATAGCCGCCGATGCCTCCCCCGAACCTCCCGACGATCTTCCCCCGGAACCCCCAAGGGTGACACTGGCCGATTATCGTGCCTTGGAGAGGAAAGTGGAGATGATGATGAGATTATTAGGATGTAATTAACCCGTCGGGGCATTAGCCCCGACATAAATATAAATCCTATAATTGTCCTTTCTCCTATTCTCTATTATATATACTATTGCATATAAAGAAGACAAATTTAACTCGACGGGTAATCCGTCATAAAACCTACCCCTTATGAACCGAATGTATGAGTTTCTTAAACTGATATCTGAAAATCTGCAAGATATTGTGGGTTGGACGAGATCGATGGTAATGGCCTTTCTTACGGTCATGCTGAACTTCTTTACGCCTTTGTATGATTTCTTCTATGTAATCATAGGCTTGGCTACGTTTGACATTATCGCCGGACTGTTAGCCGATCATGGTAACTGGAAAAAGAGGAAAGCGATAAAAGCCTTCATTTATCTCTGCCTCTTTTTCTGCGTCGTGCTCACGTCCTATGCGGTGGGTATCGTAATGAGACAGGGATTAGACTCGATGGTCGCTTTCTCATCATGGCTTACATGGGTGATGATATGGTTCTATGCCACAAATATCTTACGCAATCTACATATCCGGTTTCCGGATAGCAAATATATAGCATTCCTATATTGGGTAGCTACCGTCAAATTTATCAGCAAAATAAACTTTCTGGAAGAATTTCAGGCAAACAAGCAAAAGAAGGAGAATAAACTATGACAGCAAAAGAATTTGTGAATTGGGTTTATCCCGCGGCGGAGCGGATAGGAGAGATATCGCCTTTGTTCGTTACGGCACAGGCCGCCTTGGAAAGCGGATGGGGCAAATCCGCTATTGGCAATAATTTATTCGGTATAACCAAAGGTAGCAGTTGGAACGGACCTGTGGAATTGGTTACTACGACGGAGTATTTCAACCGTCCGGACGTATCCTTCAAGGCTCCGGAGAAGGTGCTTTCCATACAAGACATGGGCGGCGGTCGCTACAGATACAAGGTGAAACGGCTATTCCGTCAATATGAGTCCGTGGAGGAATGCCTTCAGGATCATCTTGCCATCTTGAAGAAGCCCGGCTATGCGGACGCATGGCCTTACCGTCACGACCCGGAGGAATTCGTTCGTCGAATACAAGACGCTGTGGGTTCCCGCTACGCTACCGCCCCGAATTACGCGGATATGATGATCAGTATGTTCCGGAGCGTAAATAAATACTTGGCGCAATGAAGAGAGGAATACCGGTATTATTTATGTGTATTGCCCTTTGGCTGGTAGGATGCCGGAGCGGTATACGTGATGTCGTATTGGATAACCGTAGGGACTCCGTTTATATCGAGCGGCTGGTTCCGTTTCCGATTCCTCCGGATAGTGCCCGCATTCGTGCCTTGATGGAATGCGATGAGAACGGCAACGTAGTCCTTCGATGGTTGGATATGGCGAATACGAAGAATGTGGAACTCATGTTTAAGCTGGATAGCCTTGGCAACGTGATAGCGGACATGAGGGTCCAACGGGATACCCTTTACCTTCCCGGCAAAGAAATATACGTAGACGGGGAAACGAAAGTACCCTACCCGGTAGAAAAAAAGCTTACCCGTTGGCAACAACTGAAAATGGACTTGGGAGGCATCGCTTTCGGAATATTGGCCGTGATTGGTACGTTTGGGTTATCGTACGTCGTGAGATGGCTGATAAGGCGAAAAAAATAAGGCTCCGCTAGCGAAGCCTCTAACCTGTACACCTTTATGGGGACGGTGTAAAAGAAGTCCCCTACTTTCCTCTCTCTCCACCACGATACAGAGGAAAGAACATGCGCGCCGCGTGTTTTTCAGGGACCTCCTGTATAAAACACGTCAGGCGCATATTTTGTTTACGCTAACCTTTAAATTTTTCAATAAGATATGGGAATTATCGAGAACTTTTATCGTGAAGTGGTGGAAATAACCTGTCGGGTTTGCGAGGTAGATCCGGAGATGTTGTTTAGTTGCAATAAAGAATGTTTCGTGGACGCACGTAGCCTTATCATCCTGAATCTATCGTCCAAAGGGTTTACCGATGCTCGCATAGCCGATCTAACCGGACTCACCCGCCAAGCGGTAAACCGCATCCGTAACACCTTCCCATATCGATATAACCGGAGTTATATGCTCATCGCTTACCAGCAACAAATAAGCAAAGAACTAGCTATAAAGCAGCAACATACTAGCAATATATTATTTTAGGAGCAAGGAACTTGTCCATAGGTTTGCGTCGTCCGGCATATGCCGGGAACGTAAAATCAATCAATATGGACAGAAATTATTTTATTGGAACCGAACCTAGCGGTAACTCCGGTGGAAGTAAGTTCGACATCATGGCTTTCCTCCCGTCTTTGATGGGAGGCGGTGGAAAATCGTTGGATCCTAACCTTGTCGCCGCGCTGATGAACAACAAAGGCAACCAAGACGCTTGGGGCGGAGGTGGCTGCTGGTGGATATGGATCATCCTCCTGTTCTTCGTTTGGGGAGGCTGGGGTGGCAACGGCTTCGGCAACAACGGGGCGAACGGATTGCCGGCTCAACTAAACAACGACGCAGGGCGTGAGTTGTTGATGAGCGCTATTCAAGGAAACGGGACGGCTATCAACCAATTGTCTTCTTCGCTGAATTGCTCAACCCAACAATTACAAAACGCTATCTGCCAGATCCAAGGTCAGATCCAAGGCGTGGGAAATCAAGTAGGCATGAGTTCTCAGCAAATCATCAATGCCATCCAGTCCGGCAATAACCAGTTGTTGACACAGATCGCTCAATGTTGCTGCGATGTCCGTACCTCTATCGAGAGACAAGGTGCCGAGAGCCGCTTGCAGAACTGCCAAGACATGAACCAGATCAACACTAACTTCAGCAACCAGACACACGCTATCGTTGAGTCTCAACGTACCGGTAATGCGGCCATTCTCGCCAAGTTGGACGCTATGGAAGCTCGTCATTGCCAAGAGAAGATCGACGCTCTTACAGCCGAGAAACTTGCGCTGCAAGGACAAATCTCACAAGCGAACCAGAACGCTTATTTCGCCGCGACAATTCAAGCACAGACGGCTCCGATTGTCAATCGCCTGAATGCTTTGCAAGGTGACGTGGATGGAATCAAGTGTAAGATGCCGCCTACGGTAGCGGTTCCTTATCCTCAATTACAAGCCTTCAATCCAGAGATCGCACGTGCGGCCGCTTATGGGGCGTATGCCGGCGACATGGCGGCTTATAACGGTGGTTGCGGCTGTGGTTGCTAAAAAGAAAGGAGTACACTATGTGGAACTATAATCCTTTCTTTCCAGCTCCTTCTTTTCTCTGCCCGTTCCCGGCCCGTCCGAGAACGAGGATTCCCAGATTAGATAGGGGAGGTATTTATCAAGTGTGTACGACAGGTGTAGCGGTCTCCGCGGATAACGAGACCGTCGATTTCGGGATAGACGCGAATCAGTATAACCTTCTTCCGAATGAGGGGTATGTCTCCATCAAGATCAGGCATACGGTTCCGGCGGCGGGAGCTAATTTACCGGTAGCGATAGTTCCTACCCGTAGATCAGCGGTGCCGAATCTCTCAAATTCGCTTAACTCCGGATCAAGGAAATTGCCCGTTGTTGACCATGCGAACACCCCTGTTATCGGTTCTAATGTCACGAATCCGACGGAACGTTTCGCTTACTTTAACAAGTGCGAGAATATTATCCGGTTCGTGGAATTTACCGCTACTACAGCTCCTGCGGAATCCGCTTCCGCTGTAAAGAGTAAGTAATTTAACTATCGGGAGTCGGGGATTTCCCCGGCTTCCTTAAATCAAGAAAAGTATGTTCAAGAATCTTAGACAAGGACAATCGATTTATATTTTACATAAAGAGGACAAGATGTACTACGAGGTGGCTACGGTCGTTAGCGTAGACAATCTGCGCCCGAAGGTTCCCGGGATGAATCCTTACGCCCCACAGGAAATGGTGGTGGATATCAAGGCAAAGATCGGGAACGACAATCTCAATATCCCTTCCGTCCCGGCGGATTTGCTGGTCACGGACTACAAGCCGAACAACGGGGAGAAATTGGTATTGTCTTGCGACCTGAATTCCTTCAATACGGAAATCAACTCAATGCTCCAGAACAGCAACGCTGTACTGGCTAGCGTAGACAGGCATAAGGCGGTCGTTGAATCGTGTGAGCTTATGCTGATCCAGCTAAATCCTCAATTCGCTAAAGACAAGGAGAGGGACGAGGAGATGTCGGGCATGAAGCAGGAACTATCCTCTTTGCGTGAGACAAACGAGAAGCTGATGTCTATGATGCAGACTTTTCTTGAGAAACAATCAGTATCAACAACAAAAAAAACGACAGCGCAATGAACAGTTGGGAAATAATGAAAGTCCTGAAAGAAATCGACAAGGACGGCGGTGACGGCTTCGGAGAGAGAGAAGACCGAGACCGTGAGTTGGAGGAAGCCTATCGATGTGGGCGCGAGGATATGATGAAAGAACTCATGTCCCGGTTCGGAGGAAACTTCGGCATGCGTGACGATATGGGCGGTAATTACGGCTCGAACGGTGGTAATAACGGGAACTATGGCGGAGGCTATTCCGGCAACCCGGGCGAAGGTGGTGGCTATGGAGATCGCCGGGGCGTGCCCGGAACGGGACCTTACGCTCGTAGATACCGTAGATAATCAACCCGGAAGGGCTTCATGCTTTCCGGCTTGACAGCCCTTCCATAAAAAAATACATTTTATGCAACGACTAGACGTATACGGCTTGCCTTCCGGAATGCAGGACTATTTCGGTAGCTATGGTAAGCACTTTTCCAAGAAATTATGCGAGTGGGCGGTATCGAAGATGGAGAAGGACGATCCCAATGGGAAGAAAGTGAAGATACAGCCTCTATCCAACGAACAGGTTCACGCTCTCTTGAAGCAATACAACCTTGAGTTGAAGAATGATAAAGGCTACGACGCTTGCTATATCGCAAATATGTGCAAGGCCGATTACCTAGGCTCGTCCATCGCCAACGAACAATTGCTCTGCAAGTTCGTGAAAGATTTCTTGGACGATCCGGATGGATCGGAGACCAAGGCATTGAGCCATTTCATGGCCGACTGTATTGATAAAGGAATACCCATCATTTGGGATGATATGATGTAGCCCTATGAAAGGATTGAACTACATTATCCGTATGCTGAAAGGAGACGATCCGAGGGATGTCATCACGTCCATGCCCGAAGAGGATTACAACAAGATGGCCGACGCTATCCATAATCTGGGGAATACGAATCTCCCCAGACAGCAACGCCGTGCCATACAGCGAAAATTCCAGAAGGTAAAAAGATGATACAGCATGAGGTCTATATACCCAAGTACGATTGGTACGTGAAAATGTACTATGCCGTCACTTGCTATTACGTAGACGATATCATGCGTAGTCTTGAATCCATTGATTGCCCAGAGCCGTTTATGCGGAAGGCATACGATAATATGTCTTCCTGCAAGCTCGATAACGGCATTACATATACAAATTCCCGGCTTCGACGCTCGGTCGTGGTGATTGGCATGCACTCATCTCCGGCGCAATTTCTGAACTCTTTTATGCACGAGCTTCGCCACTTGACCGATCACTTAATGGTATCCTTGAATATGGAACCCGGTGGCGAAGACATTGCGTACCTTACCGGCGACCTTGCCGAGGAGCTTGTGAACGACGTGGCGATGTTCATATGTAAATGCCATTGCCACAAAAACGAGATAGAAAATAGGATTCGCAAATGCTGAAAAGAAATAAATTCGGTTAAGTTTTATGTCTATTGGTCGCCGCCGTCCCCCTGTGAAGGGAGACGGCGGTTTTTTATGGCCGCTTTTGTCCTTTACCGCATCCCTATACTCCCGTAAATTAGCTGAAACACTAATTCTTATGAGGTATGGCTGAATTGACGACTAACGACTATCTATCTCCTGATCAGACCCGGGAAAAGACACTGGAGATATGGGCGGCCAATGTGATACAGCGCTGGATAAAAGAGATGGAATATCAGAATATATCCAATTCTTCCAAATTGGAGAAAAGTCTAAAATACAAGATATACAACGCTTCGGGTGGAGATCAGACGAAAATAGTATTCACCTTGCTAAATTATGGCCGCTTTGTGGATTTGGGTGTAGGGCGTGGTGAAAAGTATACGAAAAAGAAACATCAATCGGTTTTTCGATCGGGGGAACCTTATCCCGAGACTCCCGGATATCATTATCAGGTTAAGCCTTGGTTCCTACCCATTTTCAAGCAACGTGTTTATTCCCTTGCGAAAATACTTGAGCGTAAATATAGTGAATATGCGCAGCTAATGATAATACAGACCATCAGTCCCGATAAATTCTTGAATAATAACACTAACCCCTTATAATTATGGCAAAAAACACTCAAACGGCTAATATCCTATTGACTATGGATGGAAAGCAAGCCGAGAAATGGCTAGAGATTCTAGCCAAAAAAAGTGAGACTCTACGTGATGATATTCGCTCCTTGAACAAGCAACGAATAACGATAGGATTGACAGGCGAAGAAGCGAAAAAGTTTGACGCTCTTAAAAAAGAGTATAGGGATACCCACAGGCAAACACGAGAATTAGCGAAGCAATTAGCGGATGTAAGTGGCGTGATCAATAAACTTTCTACCACACCCATCAAAGCGATAAAAGACGCTATAAAAGCAGTGACAGCGCAGATGGAGCGTTTGGACAGGGGTACGGAGAAATATGCGCAGAGACAAAAGCAATTGAAGGTACTTCGAGAAGAACTGGACAGGATCAGTTCCTCGGGTAAGAAAAACGTAGGTGTGTTTGATCAGATTGGCGCTACTATAAAGCGTCTTGCGGCTTATGTCCTCGTATACGCCGGCTTTAATAAATTAACGGAAGGCTTGAGTAAAATGTATGATATGAATGTCGCTCTTTCCGATCAGTTATCGGATATAGAGAAAACGACAGGCATTACGGGGCGTTCTTTGGCCGAGTTATCGGACGATATTAATCGCATAGATACTCGTACCCCGGTAGAGGAGTTGAATAAGCTGGCCGTAGCCGCCGGAAAGATCGGTATCCAAGGAAAAGAAGATGTACTGGAATTCGTAAAAGCCGGTAATATTATCAATGTAGCGCTAGGAGAAGATCTTGGAGAGGACGCTATAAAAAATATCGCCAAATTAAATGACGTATTAGGTATAACGAAGGAACTGGGCGTAGAGAAATCCTTACTGGCAACCGGATCCGCTATCAACGAATTAGGGCAAAACAGTACAGCTAGCGAAGGCTATTTGGTAGATTTCGCTCAAAGATTGGGAGGTATCGCCGCCCAAGCCGGCTTGACTGTACAACAAGTGTTGGCCCTTGGCTCCGCATCCGATCAAATGGGACAGAACGTGGAAGTATCCGCAACGGCGCTAAATAAGATGGTAACGACAATCGTCTCGAAAACGGGGCAAGTAGCGAAGGCTATCGGCGTTACCAAGGACGAGCTACAAGGGATGCTGGATAAGAGTACATGGGATGCCTTGTTATTTGTCTTCGAGAAATTAGCGGGTAAGGGAGGATTGGCGGCGATCGCTCCGCTAATGGGAGACCTCGGTTCCGATGGTGCTCGATTGACTCAAGTCATATCGGCTCTAGCCTCGAATACTGATAAATTGAATAGAGAGATAGGAATATCTAATAAAGCTTTTGCCGAAGCGACTTCCGTTGTTGATGAATACAATAAGAAGAACAATAATCTTGCGGGAACCATAGAGAAGATAGGTAAGAATATACAACGGTGGTTTCTTAGTTCTCGTTTCGTGGATTGGATGCTATCTGTAGCTACGGGAATAGAAAAAATAACAAGAGGCATATCCGATACAGGAGAAAAATTTGAGAAGTCTGTTTCTACAGTTCGAGATTTGCAGAGAAACATTATCCCATTACTAGATGAATATGAAAGGCTCAAGGAATCAAAAGCAGCAGATGAGCAGGATCGATTAAAAACGGTTATGGCACAAATAGCGAAAACCATACCGGGAGCCGTAAGTGAAATGAGCCAATACGGAGAGATATTATCGATCAATACGGATCGTGCCTATGCGTTCATTGAATCCCAAAAACTAATACTTCAACAAAATAACAAAGATTTGATTGACCAGACCAAAAAGACTATAAAATCGTTGGAGATGGAGTATGGACTTGCCGCAAGGAAAGTAAAGCAGATTCAAGAGAAAGGAACTTATACCGAGACTAATATCGTGGGTTTAGGAAGAGGACAAACGATTCAAAACGACTATGAAGTAACAGATCCAAAAAAAATTGCGGAAGCTCAACGAGCTATGGTTGAGTTGAATGCGGAATTAGAGAGGCAGAAAGCTATTCTAGAAGGTCTAACAGGGGACTATCTAGATGAAGACTTGGATAAGATAAAGGAAGCGCAAGAGGTCGCAAAGAAACCAATTGTTCCTTCTTCCGAATCGGATGAAGAACGAAAAAAGCGAATCAAAGATGCTTTATCCGCTGTTGATGCCTATATCGATAAGGAAAAGACCGCCCTTATCCAAGCTCGTATCAATAAACAAAAATACCGGGACGAAGATATTTCTTCTGAAACCAAGTATAACCAAATGCTTGAAAAAATAGAATATGAAGGTTTGGAGAAGAAACTTGCTATCGCTGGCTTAGACAAAGATAAAAGAGCCGAGGTAGAACGTCAATTTTATGACTTGAAGCTTCGTTTATTCAATAAGACGGAAACAGAAACGAGAAAGTATCTGGACGATCTCGATAAAATGTATGATCAATTCGAGTTGAAAAGCGCAAGTCGGGATCAACGGGAATTGATTCGTATCCAGCAAAAGTACAATGATGCGACTCTTTTGCTTGAAGATGCGTTGAAAAAGGATCTTATCACCCAAGAAGAGTATAATACCCAAATCGAGGATCTTCGTAAAAAAGAGAAAGAGGCCGAGAAGGAGTACTTCAAAGAGAAATCATCCAAGGATGCCGCTGAAAAAGTTCGTAAATTAAATCAAGAACAATCTTCAGAAGAATTGAAAGCCTCCGAGTTAAGGCTTAAAGGAGTGTATACAGAATCGGAGTATAAGGCGAAGCTGTTGGAGATCGAGATTGAATATCAAGAAAAGCGCTTGGCCGTTAACGGTTTGACAGAAGAACAAATTACCGAGTTAAATCGAAAGAATGCCGATCGCCGAATCGCCTTGATGGATCAAGCTAGCCGGAAACAAGAGCAAATACAACAAGCCTACGCAAATGTGCTTCAAAATTCCTTATCGGGTATTGGAGACGCTTTCGCGAATCTTTTCTCATCAGGAGAAGATGGCATGAAACAAATGGGAGATGCCATTGTCGATATAGCGTTTGATACCTTGGGACAATTGGCGGAAATATGGATTAAGGAAATGACGGTTTCCGCTACGGCTAACATCATGAAGGGGCAAGCGCAGGAGATTGGTTCGAAAGGTCTGCTGGGTGTTGCTACGGGAGCTGCCATTAGTGGTATAGTGATGGGCTTATTATCCGTAGCGAAAGCCGGGATAAAAGCTCTTATCGGGGGGAGTAAGACAACGAGTTCACAAGCGTCTACAGGACAGCGGGTAGTCAAGTCTTCGGGTTATAGCGTCGGAGGCTATTCCGGCGATGGCGGCACATACGAAGTTGCCGGCATTGTCCACAAGGGAGAGTACATCGTCCCGAAATGGCAGATGCAAGATCCCGTCTCTTTCGATTACGTCCGTGCCCTTGAGACGATACGCCAATCCCGTACCATCACGAACCCCTTACCTCGAAATGGTTATGCGGAAGGAGGTCCGGCAGAGATACAGGTTCCTACAAACCAAGCGGTAGATCCGGAAATGAAAGCTACCCTAAAAGGTATCCAAGAATTCCTTGCCTATCTCAAAACAAACGGCGTTTATACGAATTTGAACGTAAGCAATCTGAATAAGACCCAAGAGCGACTTTCCGCTTCAAGGGCACGAGGTAGTTTGAAAAAGTAAGATTTTGTTCGTATTTCTTGGTCCAATAAATATAATAACTTATTTTTGTTGCGCATAAAATATGAAATACCAAGAAGTAACAAGACTGAAAGGAGGCTTTATGGGGGATACATGGTTCCTGCACAACATTGGAGAGCGTACAAATGTTATCAACACCGGACTAGGATAACTTCACGGTAAAGCCATGAAAAATGGTGGATACTAATTTGATCCTATTCGTTAAAAAAAACAAGATGAAGACATTCAATAATTTTAATATTGTTGCCCTTGGCAACTGGAACAAGAAAATATTTTCACCGCAATGGACCATGGTGGAAATAATGGGTATGGACGAAACCGATAAGATTGAAGGTGCATTCAACTACGAAGAGATGGAATTGTTATACAAAGTGAAAGATATACGGATTGCCCCCAAAGACAATTCACTTGAAATTTCAACTGATAACCTAAGTGCAAAACAATTAGTGTTTTCAACATTTTGTAAGAGCATAAAGCTATTGCCCTATACTCCGATAAAAGGCGTAGGATTCAACTTTGTATATTCCATCAATCCAGATGAGGTTCCTTTTTTGAAAGATCAAATTAAATCAATAGAGTTTTTACCGAAAGATCTGGAAGTGTCTAGATTATCATACCGTGAAAAAGCGGACGAGTTTACATTGAACTTGATTGCGGAAAAAAAAGAAAAAGAATGGTTGCTTACGTTTAATTTCCATCATTCTCAAATCATTCCATTTGAAGAAGATTATATAGATAAGTTAATAAGCTACATTGATAAATACTTTGTGTCATGACAGATATTAGCATAATACAAGAAAGTACCGTTAACTCTCATCTTGATAATTGTACGGAATCTTCCATAACATCACCTAAATATGTAAGTTTTTTTGATTTAGATTTGAAAAAAGATGAAACTCCTGTTTTTTTTACAGGAATACTCGGAGAGTCTCGTTTTAATAAAGCTTTGGCTGGATTGTCATTGATTGAAGTCTATGAGAAACAAAAGTATTACTTGATAAAAGCATTTCATAACAAAGATGTTATTATCAATTATTTAAAGCTTTATACGAGTCTTCTTGAAAAATATATTACAGAAGAAGAATTTGACAAGGCTATAGATGAAAATCCAAATAAATATTTTATCTCCATTGATAATAAAGTCAATCAAGTTGAAATGGAGATTGTTTATGAATTAGTGAAGGAGATTGGGACAGAATATAGTATACAGGATGTTTCTGAAATATTCTCGATAGATCTGTCTGATATGATGGATAAAATAGCTAGGAGGTAACAATGGCAGAGTTTTTCGAGATAAACGATGAAATAGAAGCCGCACGTGCGAGAATTTATACTCGTAGACCTGATTTTAAATGTCCGGTGAATGATCCTGTATTAGGGAGGTCTATGCGTTATAAGACAGATAGGAATTCGTCCGCTCTGGTTTATAAAGTTTTATCAGAAGAAGAAAAGATGAATCTAAAATCATCTACATCACATATAGAATTAGATGATAAACTAAGAGCAGATGCAATAGAATTCTTATGTGTCGGTACAAGGAAAAATAGTTGGGATGTAAGTGAAGGGGCATCTTCTACTCATGGGGGTAACTTTTTTGATACAAAGACAAGAACTTACGCATTCATTTCAACGCCATTCTCCAATTTAAGGCATGTATTCGAAAGGAAAAATCGGAATAAAGAAGATCTACCAGCAACAACTAAATAGAGTTCTTTTTAGAGAAGGAAAAGCCATACAGATAAGTCGGTGATCTGTATGGTTTCTTTGTTTTGTATAGATTCTTCCCTTACATTGTTTTCCCCTGTTTTTTTAGACCAATTCTCTATTCGCTAGAAGTAAATTAGCTGTCACTGTTTACTCTATGTACATGATTAATAGCTTAACCGTTGTGCTCAGCACAATAGTTGTCGCTAATGAGAAGGTGCAAGAAATAGGTTTTTGGAATAAATACTTCTTAGACTGGTTATCAAACAAGTTTTTTTATTGAATAATACAATGGAGGTTATGATATTCATTATAAATTACTAGATTTGTATCACGATACCTCATTTTGTTGATATGTTCAAAACTTTGTTTAATACGAAAATAAAATTTAATACTTACAATCATGAGCACAAACTTTTTAGTAACTACGACATCTAATGTAGAAGGGGCTGACATATTAAAATATATAGGTGTTATATCAACGAACACTGTTGTCGGAACTAATTTCTTCTCAGACTTTTTCGCTTCTTTTACGGATTTCTTTGGAGGTTTTTCGGGGACTTACGAAAATAAATTATCATTGATTTATAACAGGTCTATTAACGGATTAAAAACCAAAGCCCTTTACATGGGAGCCAATTGTATCTTGAATCTAAGAATAGACTTTGACGAAATATCCGCAAAAGGTAAATCAATGTTTATGGTTTCCGTATCAGGAACAGCTGTCATTATACGATTTAGAGAAAAAAGAGTAGAGCAAAATATTTCAAACGTGATAAAGGATGATATTCTTCAGACAGAATGTTCGAAAAGGTTTATAATTCATAAGGTACTAGAAGATAAATCCTTACCCAATCGGGAAGAATGGCTCTTTTTGCAAGATAACCCTATAGATGAAATCTCTGAATATTTGCTTATAGAGTATATTGGTTTTAAAAAGAACATAGGTGAGTCGGATGCAAAAAGTTTGTTGCTAGCCAATTTAGCTCCTTATTTTAGGAGGGTATCAAGAGATTATATATTGAGCGTTGTCTATAAACAATTAGACTCCGAACCCAATATAGTACTTCCTATAATAGAACAGAGTAATTTATTTTCGGCGCAATACATCATCGAGAAGTTTGATAGCCTAACGCCTCGATTATTAAGTTTGCTTGTCTCTGTTAATCAAGAGAGCTATACTATAGATGATTTAAATAAGATGGATAAAATTTTGAATCTTATAGATAACAAGCCCAGTACTAGAAAAATAGAAATCAAGAAATCTCTTCTTGGGAAGGAAAAGGAAAAAGCGGTGTGCGTTTGTGGTTTCGCCAATGACATAGATGATATTTTTTGCTCAAAGTGTGGAATAAATGACAAAGGATTTATTTTGGAGGAACAGAAGAAGATTGATCGTTTTAGGATAAAAGTCGAATCTTTACGTTATTTGTTAGATAGTAAATAATTTTTCCAATTTAATTTGGCAGTTACAAATATTGTACTCATATTTGCAGAGTCAAAAGTCATAATGATTTGTTCATTACGTTGAGCGCGGTTAATGCTCGATATTTTTTACGGGCTTTTTTTATGCCCAGACATATAGATATAGGCGGCTGCCTTTCCCTAC
>ERZ791667.413-NODE-413-length-26005-cov-2.40008_pt1 | contig 26005 bp, 20 predicted proteins | sample MGYA00509959_ERZ791667 | MGnify/ENA primary metagenome ERZ791667 (study PRJEB30046, sample SAMN00715196) | human gut metagenome | study: EMG produced TPA metagenomics assembly of the A metagenome-wide association study of gut microbiota in type 2... | reverse complement strand
TGGTGCGGCGATATAAAAAAGCTTGCCGCGCAAAAAAAAGTGGTGGCAATCGGTGAAATCGGGCTCGATTATCACTACGAAAGAGACAGCCGCGAAAAACAGCTCGAGGTATTCGAAAAACAGCTTGTGCTTGCAAATGAGCTGTCGCTGCCCGTTATAGTTCACGACCGCGAAGCGCATGAGGACACGCTGAATTTGCTTAAAAAGCACCGTCCGCGCGGAGTTGTGCACTGCTTTTCGGGGAGCGTGGAGACGGCAAAGGAGATTATAAAGCTCGGTATGTATATAGGTCTCGGCGGAGCGGTCACATTTAAAAATGCGGTAAAGCCGGCAGAGGTCGCATCTTTTGTGCCGAAGGACAGGCTTTTGCTTGAAACCGACGCGCCGTATATGTCGCCCGTGCCTTACAGGGGTAAACGATGCACATCGCTCTTGATTCCTTATACCGCGGAAAAAATAGCCGCGGTGAGGGGCGAAGCGGTAGAAGAGCTGCTTTTTGAGACCGATAAAAACGCGCGCACTCTCTTTCGCATAGGTTCGTTGGTTTAACCGACGGCAAAACACTTTATGTGCAAATTTAACAAAAAAATTATTGACAACTAACATTTTATATGATACATTACAGACAGATGACACGCCTTTAAGCGGAAGAGTGTGTCGGGGCAAATGCGGTCTGTGCGGTGTAATGTAAACAAGGATTTAGAGCTGTGGACCCTTTGCCCACAGCTCTTTTTGTGTTTTTCGGGAGGTGATAGGAAAGCGAATCATAAAAAACGTTACTCCCTTTCAATATAAAATAAGGAGTTGGTATTTATGTTAAATACGAGAGATAAAATTTTAATTTCTCTGACTGCGGTTATACAGGCGGTGTACGGCGCGGTTTTTATTTACCGTATGTTTGCGTGGAAAACTCTTATCGCGGGTGGCGAAAGCGAACTGCTTGAGCTTGAAATAAGCCTTGCGGCACTGTTTGCCGTAACCGTTATTTTCTCTGTTATCATGCGTAATTTGCCGGCTAAAATATACAGCCTGCCGGCTCTTTGCTGTCCTCTGCTGTTTCAGCTGGCGGCGGTATGCGGTTTCGCGGGTTCCGCATACGATTCCGATTGGAACGTGCGTTTTACGGCGGCAGGCGTAATTGCAATTATCGCTTTTGCGGTCATTACCGTATGCACGATAGTAATTGAGCTTCGTCACGTGCTTAAAAAAGCCGATAAATGAGGCATTGTAATATAACAACAGGAGATGATAACAATGTTAAAGACAAGAGATAAGGCTCTTATTTCTCTGACTGCGCTTTTTCAGGCGGCACTCGGCATTTTCGGCTTTTTGCGTATGCTTGTGAGAAAAGAGATATTTTGTAATGAAAATGATTTACCGGCGGCAGTATTGGCGCTCGTCTTGCTGTTTGTCGTTACATTCGCATTTGCGGTCATAATGCGTGACTTGCCGTCAAAGACGTATGTTATACCCGCCTTTTCAATGCCGATGATTTTTTTGATCGCCGGTTTTCTCGGTGTAGGCGCCGATTTTGACGCGGCAGGGGTCGCGCACATAACGGCCGGCGGCACAGCTTCCGTGATTATTTTTGCGGTCGGCACGGCAGGTATTGTAATATACGAGCTATGCACGGCATTTAAAAAGAACAACAATTAAAATTCGATTTAATTTATGCCGAATGTAAATTCGGGCAGAAAAAAGGAGCCACAGTTCAAGGCTGAGCGTTCATAAGGAAGTTCGGTTTCTCGCATAAAAATTCCTTATGCTTTTGTCAAAAAGCCTCGCAAGGCGACAGCCTTGCTTCGTTTCCTGACTTCGGCATAAAAAATTTTTACGGCTACGAAACTGCGGAGCACTTCAAAATGATGTATTGATGTATTTTTGATACAAAAAATAGCTAACCCCTCGGATGAGACCGGCTCATCTGAGGGGTTAATTTGTTATTGTGCAAAAGATGTTATTTTGAAGCAAAACTACCTCATAAACACTCAGCCAAAACTGCGGCTCCAGTTGGTTTTTGCGTATAAATTATACTATACCCTGTGCCATCATCGCGTCGGCTACCTTTAAGAAACCTGCAATGTTTGCGCCGGCAACAAAGTCGTCGGGGGTGCTGTATTCCTTTGCGGCATTTGCCATGTGGCCGTAAATGCTCTCCATAATATCCTTGAGTTTTTCATCAACCTCATCAAAGGTCCAAATCATACGTGCACTGTTCTGGCTCATTTCAAGCGCAGAGGTTGCAACGCCGCCTGCGTTTGCCGCTTTCGCCGGAGCAAAGAGCACTTTGCTCTGTAAAAATGCGTTTGTCGCGTCGATGGTGGACGGCATATTTGCGCCCTCACCTACTGCTATGCAGCCATTTTTAATAAGCTCTTTTGCGTCGTCAAGTGACAGCTCGTTCTGAGTGGCGCACGGCAGAGCTACGTCACAGGGAACCTCCCATACTCTCTTGCCGGGAACGAATTTTGCGGTGGGCTTTAATTCGGTGTACCTTACTATTCTCGCTCTTTCCTGCTCCTTGACCTGCTTTAAGAGCGCGATGTCTATGCCGTCCTTATCGTAGACATATCCGCTTGAGTCGCTTGCGGTAACTACCTTTGCGCCAAACATTTGAGCTTTTTCTATGGCGTAAATTGCAACGTTGCCCGAGCCTGAAACGGCAACCGTTTTGCCCTCGATGGAATTGCCGTGATTCTTTAACATCTCCTCAACGAGATAGATAAGGCCGTAACCGGTAGCCTCTGTTCTCGCGAGCGAGCCGCCGTAGGAGAGACCCTTACCGGTGAGCACGCCCTCGTGGCGGCCGGTAATTTTTTTGTACTGACCGAAGAGGTAGCCTATCTCTCTGCCGCCTACGCCTATATCACCTGCAGGCACGTCGGAGTTGGGGCCTATAACCTTGTAAAGCTCTGTCATAAAGCACTGGCAAAATCTCATTATTTCGTAGTCGCTCTTACCCTTGGGGTCGAAATCCGCACCGCCCTTGCCGCCGCCTATGGGAAGACCGGTAAGCGAGTTTTTGAAAATCTGCTCAAAGCCGAGGAATTTAATTATGCTCATATTGACCGACGGGTGGAAGCGAAGGCCGCCCTTGTAAGGACCTATCGCGCTGTTAAACTGAACACGGTAGCCGCGGTTTACGTGAACCGTGCCGTTGTCGTCAACCCACGGAACTCTGAATACGGTTGCCTTTTCCGGTGCCACAAGCCTCTCAAGAAGAGCCGCCTTCTGATACTTCGGATTTCTCTCTACGGCAGGCTCTATGGATTTAAGAACCTCGGTGACAGCTTGGCAAAATTCGGGTTGATAGTCGTACCTTGTCGTTGTGCGGTTAAGCACTTCGTCAATATAGCTCATTTTAAGTCTCCTTTTCGGCACCGAGCGAATAAAGCCCCGCACCGTTTTTATTACGGTATATATTTTATATTATGTGCTTTATATTTGCAAGAAACACGGCGTAAAATTTCATTTTGCCTCCGTTGATACTTTTGTGTATTATAACGATAAAGTGAATTTGCATTCGCCGAGACACGTGAAAACAAACAAAAATGCGTAAAAAGACATTTAAAAAAATAATTACCGTGACAAAAAAGATGAATAACCGCACTTATAAACTTTCAAATAATTTCGGTGTTCGGATAGTAGTGAGCGAGAATTTCCTCGTAAGTGCTGCCCTGTTTTGCCATATAATCCGCCCCGTACTGCGACATACCGACGCTGTGACCGTAGCCGTATGTCTTAAAGAAAAACGCACCATCCTTTTGCTCGAGCGTAAACGCCGGACTTCTCAGCGAAAAAAGTGCTCTGAAGGAGTTTCCGGTAAAGCTCTTGCCGCCGACCTTCAGGCTTTTCACCACGCCCGAGCCGCTGTCCGTGTAGACTATATCGGTTATCCAGCCGCTTTGGTCGTCTCCCAAGACTATTTCGGGGTCGTTTTTTGTGTATTCTCTGACCTCGTCCGCGGAGAGAGATATTTCCTTTATGCAGTCCGGCGAGAGCTTGTCGCCGGGACTTGTGACCGAGACGAGATATTCGATTTTTCCGCCCCATATATTTTCGGCGCTCTCGGTTCTGCCGGGTGATATTGCACAGTATGCCGCCACAATCGGCTCGCCGTTAAACACTATTGTTTTGCCGAGAACGTCGGTTACCGCCTCCTCCGTTTTGGCTCGGTATTCGTCGTATTTATCGCCCCATTTTTCCTTTTGTGTTTCGATGTCGTAATAGCCCTGGTGACGTCCGGGGTCGTCCGATATGTCGGCACCCGAAAGCGAGGAATCGGGATTTTTCTTAAGCCTTACAAGGTTTGTATAGGCGCATACCGCCTGTGCTTTTAAGGCCTCCGTGCTGTATGTTGCGGGCATTTCGGCGGCGACGCAGCCTATTATGTATTCCTTTGTTGAGGCGGTAGCCACGTTGCCGCTCGCGGCTGATTTTATTTTTACGCTGTCGGATTTTTCGTCAAGCAGCTTTTCCTCGTCCTTGCCGTCGTTCTCCTTTTGAAAGGTGCTTTTGACGTTGGAGAGAGAAAAGGAGGAGTAGTCGAGCGATAACAGCGGCGTAAGTATCATAAAAAGTGCCAAAACAAAGCATAAAATACCGTATGTTTTCATAATTGACCTCCCTAATTTTATTGACTTATTGTGATTTTTAAGATAAAATATTATATCTATAATTATATGCTTAGAATGAGTTAATATGTCCGTTTAAATGTAAGTCAGGAGGTTTTAAATTTGTCTTACAACCATTCTCCTAAACTTGACGATTCGCTCTCGTCCCTGAAGGAAGAGCTTATACGCAATAACCAGATAAAGCTTGATGATTATCATCGTTACGACGTGAAGCGCGGCTTGCGTAATTCCGACGGTACCGGCGTTATGGCAGGGCTTTCGAGAATATGCTCTGTTGAGGGTTATTACATAGACGACGGTGAAAGAGTGCCGAAGGAGGGCAAGCTTATTTACCGCGGTATAAATATGACCGATATAGTGAGAAACTGCCAAAAGGAAAACCGCTTCGGCTACGAAGAGGTGGTTTGGCTGCTTCTTCTCGGTGATTTGCCGACGCAGGGACAGCTTGATAAATTCAGAGCGGTTCTCGCCGAGGCAAGAGAGCTCCCCGACGAATTCATAGAGGATATGATAATGAAGGCTCCGTCGCCGAATATTATGAATAAGGTCGCAAGGAGCGTTCTCGCGCTGTATTCATATGACAACAATCCCGACGATCTTTCAATAGAAAATGTGCTGCGTCAGTCCATTAAGCTCATAGCGCAGATACCCACCATTATGTCATATGCGTATCAGGTAAAGCGCAGAGCATACGACCACAAGAGTATGTATATCCACCAGAACGATAAAGCGCTCTCCACGGCGGAGTCCATACTCCATACAATAAGGAGCGACCGCAAGTTTACCGATGAAGAGGCTAAAATACTTGACCTGTGTATGATTATTCACGCCGATCACGGCGGCGGAAACAACTCCACGTTTACAACACGCTGCATAACCTCAACGGGAACGGATACCTATTCCGCAATCGCCGCAGGTATAGGCTCGCTCAAGGGGCCGAAGCACGGCGGCGCGAATATTCAGGTTCACAATATGATAGCCGACCTCAAAAAAACCGTCAGCGACCCAACAGACGAGGGCCAGGTGGCGGACTATCTCACCAAGGTCATTCATAAAGAGGCAGGCGACAGAACAGGCCTTATCTACGGTATGGGTCACGCGGTATATACTCTTTCCGATCCGCGCGCCGTACTCTTAAAGGAATTTGCCTCGCAAAAGGCGGAAAAATACGGATTTGCCGATGACTACAAGATAATTTCTCTTGTCGAAGAGCTCACTCCCGAGCTTTTCTATAAGTATAAGGGCGAAAAGAAAAAAATGTGCGCAAACGTGGATCTTTATTCGGGGCTTATATACGATATGCTCAGAATTCCGCCGGAGCTTTTCACTCCGATGTTTATGGCGGCAAGAATTTCCGGCTGGTGCGCTCACCGTCTGGAGGAGCTGTGCTCCGGCAGCCGCATAATGCGACCCGCATACAAGAGCGTTTGTTCCGATTGCCGAACGCAATATTGACCACATAGTGCCGGATTACGTTCCGTCCGAGGAAAGATAAAAACGGAAGGACTCTTATAAATGAAAAAAACGGGCTTCGAAAAAAGCTTTAATTTTAAACAGATTCTCATAACGCTTGCCGCAGGAGCGGCCGTGCTGTTGCCGGTGCGTATATATCAGCTGTTTGCGATAATAGATACGGGCAGTACGGGATTTTACAAAAAAATCGATTTCAGCGTTTACTTTATGTATGTCGCAGTTGTTGTGTTTACGGCGCTGCTTATCGTGTTTTCGAGGCTTTCCGATGATACGAGAGCTTCAAGACCCGCTATGTGCAAAAACAAGCTTCTCGGAGCGGCGGCCGTTGTTATGGCTGTCGGTACGGCATATGATTCTGCGGATTCGATGCTGTCGTTCTCCGCGTCCTGCAGCGATTTTTCGAGTAACCTCGACGTGTCGTTTATGAGATATTTTTTCTCAAACGGGCTGTTTGCGTCGCTTTTTGAGAGCATATTCGGAATAATCGCCTGTGTTTATTTTATAGTTTTTGCACTTTCGTATTTTAATGACAAGGCCGATTTTACATCTTATAAGGTGCTCGCTCTGGCTCCGCTTTTCTGGGCTATGTGCAAAATGATAACAAGGTTTATGACCAAGATCAGCTTTATAAACGTTTCGGAGCTTATGCTCGAAATGCTTGAGCTTGCGCTTGTGATGCTGTTCTTTATGTCGTTTGCGAAGATTTCCTCCGACGTTGCCGACAAGGGCGAGTTTAAAAAGCTTGTCTCATACGGTATGCCGGCTGCGATGCTGGCGGCGGTGATAGGCGTTTCCCGTCTTGTAATTACGCTGTGCGGAAAAAGAGACCGCCTGCCGTCCGAGCTCGGATTTTCCGTAACCGATCCGGCATTTGCGTTTTTTGCGATTGTATATATACGCCATCAGATGAAGCACGGCAGACCGGAGTCCGAGGACAATGCGCCGAGTGAGGACGAAACGGAAGCCAAGGCTGACAAAATCAACTGACATATCGGCGGGGTTTCTTTCCGACGTGGCAACAGCCGCGAAGCAGGTATTTATTCTCTATGTACTGGTTCTTCTCGGCTTTATATGCGACAGGACTAAAATCTATACGGAAAAAGCGGCAAGGCTCACAAACGACCTGCTTTTTTATATAGTTACGCCTGCCATAATAATTCAGTCATTTTCGTCCGTCGAATTGTCCGGTGAAAATGTTCGCGGTATGCTGATGTCGTTTCTGGGAGGAACGATTTTGCACGTCGTTGCAATAGTGATTTGTATTCCGTTTTGGCGCAGGACCGACAAAAATCTGTCGTGCATATATAAGTATGCGGCGATATACGGAAATGTCGGCTATATGGCATTGCCGCTCGCCGAGGCAGAACTCGGAGCCGAGGGCGTGTTCTTTTGCTCGGGCGTGCTGATTCCGTTTAATATATTCGCATTTACGCACGGCATCTATCTTATGTCGGGCGAAAGCGCGAAAAAAACCGGCTTCAATCCGAAATGGCTGATACTCAATCCCGGAGTAGTGTCGGTGCTTTTGGGACTGCCGCTGTTTTTCTTTAATATCAGGCTTCCGTCTCTTATTTCGGTTCCCGTGAATTACGTTGCCGGTCTTAATACGCCGCTTGCCATGATAATGTTCGGCACATATCTTTCAAAAACAAATCTGAAAACGATGTTTTTAAAAAAGGACACTTATCTCGTTGCGTTTTTAAAGCTCATAGCTTTGCCGGCTGTGATTTTGGCGGTGCTAAAGCTAATGGGCGTAAAGGGAACACTTTTGACGGCGCTTATAATTTCCGCGTCGGCACCGAGTGCAAACAATACCGTTATGTTTGCGGCAAAGTACGGCAAGGACAGTGCCGCGGCCTCACAGGTCGTTGCCGTGGCAAGCCTTCTGTCGATAATAACAATGCCGCTGTTTATAGCACTTTCGCAAATATAAATTCATATGTCGTTTTAAATTGAAAGGAGGACATTATGAAACTTTTAATAGCTATTGTCAACAACGAGGATGCATCCTTGGTCATCTCCGAGCTTAACAAGGCGGGCTTTATGGTAACAAAGCTTGCCACCTCCGGTGGATTTCTCCGTGCGGGTAACGTCACCATGCTCACGGGTGTGGAGGACGAAAAGGTCGGTGACGCGCTTGCCGTAATAGAGGAGTTTTCAAGTCAGCGCAAGCAGACTACTCCCGTTAATTCAACATATATAGGCGATTCCATGCTAACCGTTCCAGTTGAAGTTTCGGTTGGCGGAGCCACGGTCTTTGTGGTGGATGTCGAGCAGTTCTATAAGATATGACGGCAGACATTTCTTCATTCGGCGAGAGCTTTAAAAAAGAGGTTTTGCCGTATATAAACACCTTATCGTTCCCTAATACAATGCTTATTGAGGGCGGCTCTGCCGAGCTGCGGCTTTCGGCGGCGCGTTTTATAGCGCAGAGCCTGCTTTGCGTGAGCAGCGGCGCACATCCGTGCGGTGTTTGCCCGTCCTGCGTGAAATGTGAGGCTTTGTCGCACCCGGATATGCGTGAATACGGAGACATAAGCTCCGACGCGGCTTTTAAGGTTGACGCCTGCCGCGCCGTGCGCTCCGATTGCTTTGTCCTCCCGAATGACGGTGACAAAAAGGTGTACATTTTAAAAGAAGTTCAAAATATGAACGACAGCGGTGAGAACGCACTTCTCAAAATATTTGAGGAGCCGCCCTCATATGTGTATTTTATTATGACGTGTTCGAGCCGCTCGGCTATGCTTGACACGGTGCTGTCGCGTGCGACGGTATTTTCGCTCGGGTCTGAAAATGACTCGGCTCTTTTTGACGAGGATACCGCTGATTTGGCGCAAAAAATAGCTAAGGCGCTGTTAAGCCCTGCGGAAACGTCTCTTTTGGCTGCGGTGAGCCCTCTTGAAAAGGACAGGACGGGATTTAAAAATACGGTTCTCTGTCTCAAAAGCATTTTCCTCGACGCCGTTAAAATCAAGCTTCATGCGGCGGCGACTCCGGAATTTTCCGAAACGGCAGGAGAGCTGTCCTTGGCGCTCACGGCCGATAAATTATACCGATGCTGCGGCGTGCTCGATGAGCTTTTTGACGGTGCGGCAATGAATCAGAATCAAAATCTGCTGCTTACCTCGCTTTGCTATAAGCTGCGAGAGGCTGTGGGTAAATAATATAAAATAGCTCCGAAAGGAAGACATACAAATGGCAGAAGTTGTCGGAATACGATTTAAAGAGGTGGGCAAGGTATACTACTTCGACCCTGACGGCAAAACGTTTGAGAAGGGCGACAGGGCAATAGTCGAAACCGCGCGCGGCGTGGAGTGCGGCGAGGTCACAATGGGTAACTCCGTTGTCGATGACAGCGAAATAGTAAAGCCGCTCAAATCGGTTATAAGAGCCGCTACAAAGGCCGACCTCGAAAGAGTCAAGGAAAACGCCGAAAAAGAGAAAAAGGCATTTTCCGTCTGCGAAGAAAAAATACTTAAACACAAGCTTGATATGAAGCTTGTAAACGTTGAATACACCTTTGACGGCGGCAAGATACTGTTCTATTTCACCGCCGACGGCAGGGTGGACTTCAGAGAGCTTGTAAAGGACCTTGCGTCCGTGTTCAGAACGAGAATAGAACTAAGGCAGATAGGCGTGAGAGACGAAGCAAAAATGCTCGGCGGCTTCGGCATCTGCGGCAGACCGTTTTGCTGCAAAACCTTTCTCGGCGACTTTCAGCCTGTTTCTATAAAAATGGCAAAGGAGCAGGGCTTGTCGCTGAATCCCGTAAAAATAAGCGGCACCTGCGGCAGACTTATGTGCTGTCTTAAATACGAGCAGGACGCCTACGAGCATCTTTTAAGGCATACCCCCAAGGTCGGAGCACTTGTGGAAACGCGAGAGGGCAGAGGAACCGTTATAGAGAACAATCTTATAACGGGAATCCTGAAGATAAGGCTCGACCGCCGTCCCGACGCCGCTCCGCTTGTGGTTGACCGCCACGAGGTGAAGCTTTTAAAGGACGCGAAAATTCAGGTGGACAAGTCCGAAATAGAAGCTCTCAAGGGCATAGAATAATTAAGCTACAGACAAGGAAAAGAGGATTTGAAATATGGCATTTATTGAGGTCAGAGACGTAACCAAGACCTACAAAATGGGCGAGGTTGAGATAAAAGCCGTCGATGAAATAGGCTTCGGCATAGACAAGGGCGAATTTGTTGTAATAGTAGGTCCGAGCGGAGCCGGTAAAACTACGATACTTAACATTCTCGGCGGAATGGACACCGCTACGTCCGGTACGATTTACGTTGACAATGTAGATATAACCAAATTCAACGAAAACGAGCTTACCAAATACCGCCGCGACGACGTCGGCTTTGTATTTCAGTTCTATAACCTTGTCGGTAACCTCACAGCGATTGAAAACGTGGAACTTGCGCTTCAAATATCAAAAAACCCGCTCAGTGCGAAGGATGTTTTGAAGGATGTCGGACTCGGCAACAGGCTTGATAATTTTCCGGCTCAGCTCTCCGGCGGCGAGCAACAGAGAGTCTCAATAGCGCGAGCACTTGCAAAAAACCCCAAGCTACTTTTATGTGACGAGCCTACGGGTGCGCTCGACTATATAACCGGTAAATCAATACTGAAGCTCTTGCAGGACACTTGCCGTGAAAAAGGAGTTACAGTTATTGTAATCACCCACAACTCAGCACTTGCTCCCATGGCAGACAAGGTAATTAAGGTCAAAAACGGCAGAGTTGACAAGCTTCTTCTCAACGAGCACCCGACTCCCGTCGAGTATATCGAGTGGTAAAATACCGAATATTATATTTGACAGAGAGAGGTACACGTTAAATGACAAAAGGAATGAGAAAAGATTTTCAGCGGGAAATAAAGCTGAATTTCAGCAGGTTCCTGTCTATAACTCTTATCGTTGTTTTGGGCGTAGCGTTCTTTTCGGGACTGCGCGCCGCAAAGCCGGCCATGCAGGCCTCGGCGGATAAGCAATACGACAGTGAAAACCTTATGGATATAAGAGTCGCGGGGACTCTCGGTATGACCGATAAGGATGTTGACGCGCTTAAAAAGGTTGACGGCGTGCAGGACGCGGAGGGCACATACGAGCAGGATTTCCTCTGCGATACCGGCAACTCCGAGGCTGTTACAAAGGTAATGTCACTAAACGACGGCATAAGCCTTGTAAGAGTCAGCGAGGGACGTTTTCCCCAGGGCTATAACGAGTGTATAGCAGACCGCAGCTTTCTTGACGCTACGGGATATAAAATAGGCGACACGGTAAAGCTCACCACAGGCACTGACGAAAAGGTCAGCAAGTATCTTGCCACCGATGAATTTACGATTGTCGGCGTCGGTACGACGTCAATGTATATGGACAGCGACAGAGGCTCTGCGGCGATAGGCACGGGCAGAATAAACGGATTTTTGATAGTCCCGAAGCAGGCCTTTACGATGTCCTGCTATACAAGCGTTCATATAACCGTTAAGGATGCCATGGCACTTGGATGCTATTCAAGCGATTACACCGAGCTTATTTCAAAGGTAAAAGACAGAATAAACGGCATAGCCGACAGACGCTGCGACATAAGATACAGCGAATATAAAAACGAAACGGCGACATATATAAACGATGCAAAGCTGAAGTTCGAAGAGGAAAAGGACACCGCAATGGGTCAGCTCGGCGACGCGTATCAGCAGCTTTTGGACGCTCAGGCGGCAATAGAAACCGGTAAGGCGGAGCTTGCAAGAAAAAAGCTTGAAATACAGAATGCGCAGGACCTTATCAATTCAAACGCCAATACTCTCGTTGTAAGTCAAAGCCAGATAGACAGCGCAAAGGCCTCGCTTGTCGATGCGGAAAAAAAGTATAAGGAGCTTGAATCGCAGGTCTCGGATTCCGCGGCGGAGATTGAGAGAATGCAAAAGGAGCTTGATGACGGCAAGGGCTCCATGTCCTCTGATGAGTATCTCCAAAAGAGCTATAATATCATAGCCGCAAAGGCGACGCTTCAGTTCTACAAAACTCAGCTTGCCAATACGCGAAACACAATAGATAATGCCAAGCAGCAGGTAGCTGCCGCTCAAACCGCCGTAAATAACGGCGGAACGGCACTTCAGGACGCGCAGAAAAAGGTCAACGAGGCTCCGGCGGCTCTTGAAGAGGCCGAAAAGCAAATTCAGGACGCACAAATAGAGCTTGACCGCAAAAATGAGGAGTACGAGCAGGCAAAGCAGGACCTTGCCGACGAGCTTGAAGCGGCGCAGCAAAAGCTTGAGGACTCCGAGGATAAGATATTAAACGTGGAAAAGCCCACATGGTATGTGCTTGACCGCGAAACCATTCCGTCTTACACGGCATATAAGAGTGATACGGACGGTATGGGCTCAATAGGCTCGGTGTTCCCCGTGATCTTCTTCCTTGTTGCCGCTTTGGTATCTCTCACAACCATGACGCGAATGGTCGAGGAGCAGAGAACGCAGATAGGCACATTAAAGGCTCTCGGCTACACGAAGGGTGCGATAGCGGCAAAATATGTGCTTTACGCTCTGCTTGCTACCGCAATCGGCAGCGTGCTCGGCGTGCTTCTCGGCGAGAGCACAATACCCCTGCTCACGGTTAACACGTATAAGCTTGTGTATATAGGGCTTCATAATACCGTGGTGAAGCCGGATGTATTTGACGCATTGCTCGCTTCGCTTCTTGCGATTATTTGTACGACCGGAGCGACGCTGGCTGCGTGCTATCGCGTGCTGAGCTCATCGCCGGCACTGCTGATGCGCCCCGAGGCACCGAAGGCGGGCAAACGCATACTTCTCGAAAAAGTCGGATTTATTTGGAAGCACCTCAACTTCGCACAGAAGGCGGCTTGCAGAAACCTGTTCAGATATAAAAAACGCCTGTTTATGACAATAGCCGGCGTTGCGGGCTGTATGGCTCTGCTGCTTGTCGGCTTCGGACTCAACGATTCAATAAAATCAATGACGGGCAACCAGTTTGAAAAGGTGTGGCATTTTGCCGGTACCGCAGGTATAAATTCCGAGGCTACACGAGCGGAAAAACGTCAGTCGCTTGCCGAGGTCAATACCATGAACGGTGTTACGGAGTATTTGCAGACATATCGCTCAATGCTCTATACCGACGCAAACGGTGAAGAAAAAACCGCGTATGTCATAGTTCCGCAGGATACCTCACGAATGGCGGATTACGTTAACCTTTCGTCTCGCGACGGCAAAAACACCTATGTTATGGATGATTCCGGTGTTATCATAACCGAAAAGCTCGCCAAGACTCTCGGTGTTTCCGTGGGTGACACCGTGACCTTCAAGACGAGCGAGACAGGCACTGCGACCGAACCCGTAAAGGTCGCAGGAATAGTCGAAAACTATATGTACCACTACATTTATATGACGCCGAATGTATATAAGCAGCTTTTTAACGAGACGGCTTCGCTCAATACCATCTTCATTAAAACGGACGGTACCGTGGACGACGAGACTCTATCAAAGCAGCTTATGGATTTGAGCGCGATAAATTCGGTTACCATGAACAGCACCACCGAGAAACAGATAAGCTCCGTTATGAACAGCCTACTGTTTATAGTTGTAATACTGATAGTTGCTGCGGGGCTTTTGGCGTTTGTGGTTCTCTATAACCTCAATAACATCAACATCACCGAGCGCAGGCGTGAGCTTGCAACGCTCAAGGTTCTCGGTTTCTACAACAAGGAGCTTGCCTTTTACGTGTACCGCGAAAATATTGTACTGACGATTTTCGGTGTGATATTCGGTATAGTTCTGGGTATAATTCTTCACGCGTATGTTATGAGCACCATTGAGACGGACTATATTATGTTCGGTAAGGAAATGACAGCTCTCAGCTATCTCGCAAGTATTTTGCTTACTGTGCTGTTTACGGCGATAGTCAACTTCGTTATGTATTTCAGGCTTAAAAAGATAGATATGGTTGAATCACTTAAGAGCGCAGAATAAACATTTTCAATTTATATGTTGACATATATATTGTGTGGTGATATAATAGCACCACAATATATAGGCGCCGTGTAACTGACGGAAAGCCCATTTGGGCAGGCAGGCTAAACTGCCGGGGAACGCGGCGTATAAAAAGCCGACCGTCTGGGCAGCCTCTTTTTCGGGGGCTGCCCTTTTATATTGTAATTTATTTATGTATATATGCCTCGAGGCATCTGTGAAAGGAAGATGGCAAATGGAGTTTTCAAGAGCGTGGGAAGGCTTTAATCCCGGCGAATGGAACGAAAAAGTAAACGTCAGTGATTTCATCAAAAGGAATTACACGGAATATACGGGCGACAGCTCCTTTTTGAGCGGAGCCACCGAGCGTACAAAGGAGCTTATGGAAAAGTTTTCAAAGCTTCTTGACGAGGAACGTGAAAACGGCGGAGTTTTGTCGGTCGATACCGAAACCGTTTCATCTCTCGTCACCTATGCGCCCGGTTATCTTGACAAGGAAAAGGAGCTTATCGTGGGGCTTCAGACCGACAGCCCACTGCGTCGAGGTGTAAATCCCTTCGGCGGTATGCGTATGGCGCGTGAGGCGGCAAAGGCTTACGGCTATGAGCTGTCCGATAAAATCGAGGACGAGTTCAGATATAAGACAACTCACAACGACGGAGTATTCAGAGCCTATACGAGTGAGATGAGAAAGGCACGCCATATTGCGCTGCTTACCGGTTTGCCCGACGCCTACGGAAGAGGCAGAATAATAGGAGACTATCGCAGAGTTGCCCTCTACGGTATGGATACGCTTATCGAATTTAAAAAGGCAGATAAAATCGCGCTTGAAAATAAGGATATGACAGAGGAGGTCATAAGGCTGCGCGAGGAGTTGCAAAAACAGCTTAACTTTATGGAAATGCTCAAGCAAATGGCGCAGATGTACGGCTATGACATATCTTCGCCGGCAAGCAATGCGCGCGAGGCGATTCAGTGGCTTTACTTTGCATATCTTGCCGCAATCAAGGAGCAGAACGGAGCGGCTATGTCGCTCGGCAGGACAAGCACGTTCATTGACATCTATATTGAACGCGACATCAATAGGGGCGTACTCACTGAGAGCGGTGCTCAGGAGCTGATAGACGATTTTGTTATGAAGCTGCGTATGGCTCGCCATCTTCGCACTCCCGAATACAATGAGCTGTTCGGCGGCGACCCTATGTGGATAACCGAGAGCATCGGCGGTATGACAAACGAGGGCAAAACTCTCGTTACAAAAAATTCATACAGAATGCTCAATACGCTTTACACTCTCGGCTCGGCTCCGGAGCCCAATATGACTGTTCTCTGGTCGCAGGGCTTGCCCGAAAACTTTAAACGCTTTTGCGCCGAGGTTTCGGAGGACACCGACTCCATACAATATGAAAACGACGACGTTATGCGCCCGATTTACGGCGACGATTACGCCATAGCCTGCTGCGTTTCCGCTATGCAGGTAGGCAAGCAGATGCAGTTTTTCGGTGCGCGCTGCAACCTTGCAAAGCTTTTGCTTCTCGCATTAAACGGCGGATACGACAATGTTTACTGCGAAAAAATAGGACCGCAGACTAACCCGATTGAGGGCGACAGGCTCGATTACGACGAGGTGGTTGAGAGATACAAGACTTACCTTAAATGGCTTTGCAGGCTTTATGTCAATACTATGAATGTAATTCATTTTATGCACGATAAGTATGCGTATGAGAAAATCCAAATGGCACTTCACGATACCGATGTGCACCGCTTTATGGCATTCGGCGTAGCGGGACTCTCGGTTGCCGCAGACTCTCTTTCGGCTATCAAGTACGCAAATGTTAAGCCCATACGTGACGAGAACGGATATATAGTCGATTTTGAGACGACAGGTGATTTCCCGAAGTACGGAAACGACGACGACCGTGTTGACAATATCGCAAAAGCATTGCTTGAGGACACAATAGCCGAGCTTCGCAAGACTCCGGCTTACAGAAACGCAGAGCATACGCTTTCGGCACTCACAATAACCTCCAATGTCGTGTACGGCAAAAAGACAGGCTCCACGCCCGACGGGAGAAAGAAGGGCGAGCCGTTTGCTCCCGGCGCCAACCCCATGCATAATCGCGAAAAGAACGGCGCGCTCGCATCGCTCAACTCGGTTGCCAAGATGCCCTATTCACAGTGCCGCGACGGAATTTCAAATACGTTTTCAATCGTTCCCGCAGCACTCGGCAAAACGAGAGACGAGAGAACGGCTAATCTTGTGTCGATTCTTGACGGCTATTTTAAAAACGGTGCGCATCACCTGAACGTCAATGTTATGAACCGCGAAATGCTTGTTGAGGCTTATAACGATCCGACTAAATATCCCAATCTCACCATTCGTGTTTCGGGTTATGCGGTCAATTTCCATAAGCTCTCAAGGGAACAGCAGAGTGAGGTCATAAAGAGAACCTTCCACGAAACGATGTAACAATCAAAAATTAAAAAAAGAACGACCCTTAAAACCGACGGCCAAGGGTCGTTTTTTGATATCGGAAAATTTCGGCGACTCTATTTTTCTCTTTTGACATATTTTATTATTGCCATACCTGCCGCCGCGCCGTCGCCGACGGCTTTTGATACCTGCAAAAGACCGCCTGTGCAGTCGCCTGCCGCAAAAAGGCCGTTTACGTTTGTCATCATAGAATCGTTGACCCTGATTTTGCCGCCGATTGTCACCGCTCCTGCTTTTTGGGCGAGAGCTGCCGATGATGCCACTCCGTAGGCTACGAAAAGGCCGTCGATTTTGACCTCGGTACCGTCGCGCAAAACGGCTTTTTCGATTTTTGCGTCACCCGTGAGACTCGACAACGGTTCTTTAACAATTGTAAATCCTGAGGGAAATACTGCCGTCGGCTCTTCGCCGTTTGTGAACACGGTAACGCTTTTTGATGTTTTTGCGAGAATTTTGGCCTCGTGCAGAGCGTATTCGCCGGAGCCGAGAACGCCGACGTTTTTGTTTCTGTAAAAAAATGCGTCACAGACCGCGCAGTAGCTGACCCCTTTGCCTTCGAATTCGGTCAAGCCCTCTATGCTCGGTGCGAGCCGTCTGCTGCCGGTCGCCAAAAGTACCGCCTTGCACCCGTGCTTTTTGTCGTCCGAGGTGACGACGGAGAATCCGCCGTCCTCATAATCAATCGACACCGCCTGCTTGTTCGTGAATTTCACTCCGAGCCTTTCGGCACCGTCAATTCCGCGTGTCAAAAGCTCTTTTCCGCTAATCGGTTCGGCAAAGCCGTAATAGTTTTCGATTTTTTCGGCTTTTGCGAGCGCACTGTCTCCTGCGGTTATCACTGTGGTTTCAAGACCGCTGCGAATTGTATACAACGCCGCCGAAATGCCGGCAGGGCCTGCTCCGATTATGATTACATCCGACATACAAAAGCTCTCCTTGCAAAATAAAATCAAACAAATTTTTAAACCTTATTATAGTTATATAATATCCGTTTTGTGCTGATTTTTCAAGAAAAACAGGTATTTTTCGGATATATGTGAGTTCTATGTGTTATTGTGAATTTTTTTATAGTTTTTTTGACAATACAGATATAAAAGTTTATTGAAAAGCCTATCGTTTTGTGTTAGAATAACAATGTTGTATAAAAATATGGGAGGAAATCGAATGAAGTTAAAGGAACAGCTCAGTACTTTGGCTGACAACATTAAGACCTACTGGAGAAGGCCGCCCGAGGGCAAATATATGCCCTTTAAAGAGGTAGCGGCGTATTCTGTCGGCGGCATCGGTGCGTATTTCATCATAACTCTCGGTACCGCTTGTCTTCTTGCGACTGGTAACACTCTTATTTCGAGTACACTCGGCGTAAATCCGACGGATATGTATGTTCTTTATGTTATTGCAGTTCTTGCCAATATCCCGCTTACGGGAATCAGGGCAAATATTATTGATAACACAAGAAATAAAGCGGGTAAGTACAGACCCTACATAGTGTCAATGGGTATTCCGACCACAATAATCTGTGTGCTGATGGTGTGGTTCCCGTACGATAAGTTCGGTGCTTTGTTCGGTGAGGGAATGCTTTTCGGCGTAACAAGGGCATATTTTGTAAAGTGCACTTTGATACTTATTTTCAACCTGCTCTTGCATTTCTTCTATTATTTCTTCTATGACAGCTATGAGAATCTTATACACGTTCTCTCGCCGAATTCACAGGAGAGAGCCGATGTTGCGGCTAAATAAAGAGCGTCGTTTATTCACTCGCTCCGACCATAGTAAACCTTATTACACCGATTATAGCTCAGAATGTTTTCCACACGAATTCGACCGACATCCGTGTTTACAGACTTCTTTATCCGTTAATCGGTATCGGCGGCATACTTCTTTGCATACTCGTTTATAAGAACACTCAGGAAAAGATAGTTCAGGCGAGAACGCACGTTATTCAAATTAAGTTCTCCGACGCTCTCAGAGAGGTTGCCGGCAACAAGTACTTCTGGATAATCTCCTTTGCCGGCTGGATAGGCTTCCTTGAGGCATCGTACGCAAACGTTCTCTATTGGCTTTATAACTACGGCGGCGTTTGCTCCGGTAACGTATACGGACTTGTTGTTACCATTTACGGCAACGCTTCGCTTTGGGGTATGATCTTAGCTCCCATGTGCATCAGAAAATGGGGCAAAAAATTCGTGCTTGTTGTCACGAATATTATGAACATCATATTCATTCTTATGATGCTTCCGTTTACCTCTCAGATGAACGGCTCCACCATTTGGGCTATTATGGGCTGCCTTTATCTCAATGCGTTTATGGGTTCGTTTGCGCTTATTTTAAACCCCGCAATTCAGGCAGACATTCGTGATTATCAGCAGTATAAGAGCGGTGAGAGAATTGACGGTATGTTCTCGGCAGTTGCTACAATCGGTACCGTTATCGCACTTCTTACGAGTGCCGTTCTTCCCGTAGTATACAAGAAAGGCGGTATCACAACCGATAACGCTCTCGCCGTCACATCAAATCCCGACATTCTCGGCAGAATGCTCGGCGACGGCAAAACCGTAGGTGAAATACTCTCCGAACAGATGGCAAACGGCCAGGACAATTACAGCAACGCATATTCCGCACTTTACGACCCGAATATTCTCGAAAACCTCCTTAAGGTGCTCATACTCTTCTCGGCTCTCGGTGCTCTTTTCAACGTTATACCTTATTTCTGGTATGACTTTAACGAGAGAAAACAGAAGTCCGTGGTTAAGGTGCTCAAGGTACGCGCTATGTTTGAGGACTACAACAACGGCGCCATTGAGGATAAAGAGCTTGTAGAGGCTGTCGATATAATCAGAGAGTCAAGAGCTCTCGCCGCCGAAAAGCCCGTTGACGTCAGAAAAAAGTGGTATAAGGGCATCAGCGATAAGGCCGAAAAGAAGGCTCAGAAAAAGGCTTACAAGGCAGCTGTTCAGAAGAATGAGGACATTGAGATTGCCAAATTCGTATGCGAGGAGCTTGATAAGTTCTCGTCTGATCTTGTTAAGTATCAGCTCAAGACATATAAAAAGGTTTACGACGGCGGACTTGAAGGTCTCCGCAAAATCACTCTTGACGATATAAACAAGGAACTTGCCGAGGCTAAGGCTCTTCCCAAGACCGACAGCGAAGAAAAACAGATACGCAAGTTTGCGATTTCGGTTGCCAAGAAGAAAAAGTCAGCTTATAAGGCCATACAGAAGTATTACGGCGACCCGTCCGTTAAGTTCGAACGCCTTGACTTCTCCGTGCTTGAGAAGTACTTTGACCAAGAGGACGCTTGCGACGACAGACTCAAGACGCTTTATACCGAGCTTAACGACGCCAAAAAGGCTGGCAACAGCGAAAAGGTTCAGATGCTTCGTGCAGATATCAAAAAGACTGCAAGCGAGCGCAAGCAGGCGCGCGATATGTCTAAGAAGGAAATGGACAGGCACGCATACTTTAACCGTGCCGCAAAGCCGTATCTTGACGCCGAACGCCTTATAAATCAGGAGAAGTACTATCAGCATTTCGGTGAGATAGAGGCTCTCTATGACGAGGCAAAAGAGCGTGAGGCAGAGGCTAAAAAGGCAAGAGACGCCGAGGTTGAAAGACTTAAGGCTGAGGACGCCGCATACAAGGCACAGAAAAAAGCCGAAAAGCTCGCTAAAAAAGGCAAGAAATAATAATCGGCAAACAAAATAAAACCGAATAAGCATAAAGCTGCCCTCCTTATCGCACGAAGCGACGTGGAGGGCAGCTTGTTTTATTGATTTTAAGGTCTTGCAAAGCCGAGATATATGCATTTCCGGTTTGACTTTAAGCAGGGTAAAGAAGAGACAAAGGTTACGCGCTCGTTTTTATTTAAATGACAATCGGCTGTGCACCGATGGAGAGTAAAGCAAATTGCAAAAAAGCTCCCGAACGAAATCGGGAGCTTAAAATATAAATGTGCGGTATACGGTGCGTCAAGCTTTTTTCCATGCGCCCCTTGAAATAAGAGCCAAAATCGGGAATATCTCAAGTCTGCCGGCGAGCATATCAAATATCAGCACAAGCTTTGAAAACGCGCCGTAAGAGCTGAAGTTTCCGGTGGGTCCGACTATCTCAAGACCGGGGCCGATATTGTTGAAGCAAGAGAGCACAGCGGATAAATTTGTTACAAGCGGCTTATTGTCAACCGATATAAGCAGTATACTCAGAACAACCAAAATAAAATATGCGGCGAGATAAACGCTTGTGCCGTTGATTATTTTTTCGTCAACGGGTGTGCCGTCTACGTGTACAACCTGAACTCTTCTCGGGTGAAGTATCTTGTGAATGTTCCTGCGTAAATTTTTGAAAAGCAACAGAACTCTTGCACACTTGAGACCGCCGCCGGTAGAGCCGGCGCACGCGCCTATGACCATAAGTGTAAGCAAAATGGTTTTTGAGAAGCTCGGCCATGTGTCAAAATCCGTAGTCGCAAAGCCCGTAGTCGTCATGATACTTGCTACCTGGAAGCAGGCGTGGCGAATCGTTTCGTGAATAGTCGGGTATATTTTACGGATGTCAACGGCTATCAGCGCAGCACTCATAATTGAAATTCCGAAGTAACAGCGAACCTCCTCATTTTTAAAGAGTGCCTTGAATTGGCGCATAATGAGCAAGTAATAGCAGTTGAAGTTTACGCCGAAGAGCATCATAAACACGGTGCAAACCCATTGTATATAAATGCTGTAACCCGCTATGCTGTCATTTTTGATTCCGAAGCCGCCGGTTCCTGCGGTGCCGAATGCCGTGCACAGCGCGTCAAAAAGAGGCATTTTTCCGGCGAGCAAAAACAATATATTCAAAAGAGTAAGTCCTATATACAGTACATACAGTATCATGGCGGTATCGCGCATTTTGGGTACGAGCTTACCGACATCGGGGCCCGGACTTTCCGCCTTTAAAAGGTGCAGCCGCGAGCCGCCCGACTTTGAATTTGACGGGACAATGGCAAGCAAAAATACAAGCACACCCATTCCGCCGAGCCAATGGCTGAAGCTTCGCCAATATAAAATTCCGCGTGATAAGTCCTCAACAACGGACACTATTGACGCACCGGTCGTTGTAAAACCCGAAACCATCTCAAAAAACGCGTCGATGTAAAACGGTATTTCGCCCGATATAAAAAAGGGCAATGCACCGAAAAGACTTAAAAAAATCCAGCCGAGGCCAACGCAAACTATGCCCTCCTGAGCGTAAAAGCCGCGCTTTGCTTTACGGCAGATAAGCCACAAAAATGCGGATACCGCTATCAGTATGCCTATTGTATATAAAAAGGCCTTTGCCGCATAATCGACTCCGTCATATACGCTTATAAACAGCGGCGGAAGCATAAAAAACGCTTCGAGTGCCAATATTTCCGCAAAAATACGGCCCATCATTTTATAGTTCATAAAGCACTTTTACCCCATTAAATAAATATGTCGTTAAGCTGTCGCACCACATCTCCGCTGCTTGTGACAATAATGATGCCGTCACCTTTTTTAAACGAAGAATTACCGTTGGGTATTTCAATTTTGCCGCCGTGCGTTATACAGACAACAAGGACGTTTTTGCGAATTTTTATATCCTTAAGAGCCTCTCCGCAATGCTTTGTCTGCTCGTCAACTCGGAATTCTATAGCCTGCGCCTGACCGTCTGCGATAAAGTGAACGGCGATTGCCGCACCGCTTTGATTTTGTATGGCTCTGACATAGCGTACTATTGAGTTGCAGCACAGCTCCTTGGGACAGATGATGCTACCGAGCGGAATGTTTGAAGGAATACTGCCGCTGTCTATTCGGCTGAGCTTTGTTATTGTCTGCGGAACACCCACATTGTTGGCATAGAGCGAAATTATCATATTCATTTCGTCAAGCCCGGTGGCGGTAACAACCGCCTCGCAGTCGGCCAGCCCCTCACTGTTGAGAAGATTTTGGTCGCTCGCGTCGCCGTGGATTATATTCGTTGTCGGCAGAAGCGAGGCAAGCTCAACACAGCGTTTTTCGTCTTTCTCTATAAGAGTTACCGAAACGCTGCTTTTTTCAAGACGCTTTGCAAGGTAATAGCTGATTTTTCCGCCGCCGCAGATAAGTATGTTTTTGGCTTTTTTCGGCGTCATACCGAGGCTCTTCAAAAGCATTGAGAGGTTGTCTACAGACGCCGTGACAAATATTCTGTCGCCGTCCTGTAAGACGAAATCGCCGTTGGGTGCGAGTGCTTCACCGTTTCTGATTACCGCACAAACAAGTACATTACACTTTGTCTGCGCGGGAAGTGCACTCAGAGGAATGTTGCAGAGCTTGCTGTCGCTTTTGACGCGCAACTCAACTATATCGACACGCCCCTTAGCAAAGGTGTCATGCTTTAAAAATCCCGGGTATCTGAGAAGCTTTTCTATGGCACTTGACGCCTGTTTTTCGGGGTTTACGGTCATGGACAGCGCATACATGTCGCGCATATCATAGATTTGACTGCTGTATTCGGGATTGCGGATTCGCGCTATTGTGTGCAGTTTCTTGTTAAGTCCGTGAGCGGTAATGCAGCACAAAAGATTTACCTCGTCCGCGCTTGTGGCGGCTATTATGAGGTCGGTGTCTGTAATTCCCGCCTTCAGCAGCGTGTCTTTGGTGGCACAGTTGCCGTGTACGGTCATTATGTCGAATTGCTCCATGCTTGAGTTCAAAACATCCTTGTTTGAGTCGATAAGAGTAATGTCATATCCCTCTGCGGTCAGCTGACGTGTAAGCGTGGCACCGACCTTACCGTCACCTGCAACAATAATCTTCAATTACAATTCCCCCAAAAAATCATATATAACCACATATAATATAGCATAAAAAAAGTAAAAGTCAATGAATAAAAAGGCACAGTAAGAGAGGCATAAATGCCGACGGCAGCAGGTTTGCAACCTTTATTTTTGTGACCTTCATTGTGTTGAGCGCTATGGCTATTATAAGCACGGAGCCGACGCACGACATCTCGTTTATCATACTGTCGGAGAGAAATGACGAGAGAAAGCCGGCGCCGAGCGTCAAAATCGCTTCGTAGACAAAAACTATAATTCCGGAGAAGAAACAGCCTATTCCGAATGTGGTAGTCATTATCATCACAAAAAAGCAGTCGAGCAGAGCTTTTGCATAGTATGTTGAAAAACTGCCCTGCATACCGGCTTCAATCGCGCCGACTATTGCCATAGCTCCGACGCAGGTGAAAAGCGTAGCATTTACAAAGCCCTCGCCGAACGATGAATTTTCGGTGTTGCGGCTCAGCTTCTTTTGCAAAAAGTCGCCGAATTTGTTTAAATGCCTGTCAATGTCAATGAGCTCGCCTATTATTGTTCCTATCGCGAGCGACAGGGCGGCAATCAATGTATTTTCGCCTTTAAGCGAACCCTTGATTCCTATGTAGAGCAAGCACAGCGACAGCGCATAGTTAAGACTTTTTTGCACGCGTTCGGGAATACCCTTTTTAAACAGCAGCCCTAAAAGAGAAACTAAAAAAACAGCTACGCAGTTTACTGCTGCGCCTATGAGCTTCATTTTTTCACCTTATTTGTTGCCGTGCCGCGCCGAAACCGACGAAATGTCGCAGTGACGGGCACTCTGTACCTTAACTTTAATTACGACGGCCATAATAACGCAAAAACCGCCGTGTATCAATAATAAGGTTGAGCGTTCATAAGGAAGCATCGGTTTTCGCATAAAAAATGTACGGCTGTGAAGCTGAGAAGCAAAACTGCCTTATAAACGCTCGGCCGAATCGTGTGGATTTTTAATTTTTTCACGCTGTGTTTCGTAATTTGGAAATCGGCAGGGAAATTACGGCGACAACGCCGCAATTGTTCCGTCCGCCGCCGCAGTCGTAAGTTGACGAAATGCCTTTGTGCGGCAGTCGCCTGCGGCGTAAATTCCGTCCGTGCTTGTTTTACAGCTCTCGTCCGCCTTGATGTATCCGTTTTCGTCAAGCTCTGTGACCTCGGCAAATATTTCGTTTTGCGGCTCCTTGCCTATTGCGACAAAGAGCCCGTCAAGCGGAAGAACCGTTTCTTCACCACTTAGATTATTTTTAACTAAAACGCTTTCGAGCTTCATTTTGCCGTTTATCTTTTTTATTTCGCTGTTTAACAAAAACTCGATGTTATGAAAGGACTTTAACTCTTCACAGAGCCTTTGTTCGCCGCGAAATTCATTCCGTCTGTGAATCACATATACCTTTTTGCAAAGCTCTGCCAGCAGCCTTGCGCTTTGCAGAGCCGAGCTGCCGCCGCCGACCGCGGCAACCGTTTTACTTTTGAAAAATGCACCGTCGCAAACCGCGCAGTATGAAATGCCTCTGCCCAAAAGCTCACGTTCGTTTTCAAGATAAAGCGGACGCGGTCTTGTACCGACCGCAATTATAATTTTATCGCATTGAGTTTTTTCGCCGTCAGCAGAAATAACATATTTGTTCTTACCCTCAAGCTTAATTGCGGCTACTCTTTTTTTAATAAGCTCTGCACCGAGCTTTAACGCCTGCTTTAACAGCCTATCAGAAAATTCGTCACCGCTGATTTCGCAAAAGCCCGGGTAGTTTTCTATTCTCGGCGAATCGACTATCTGACCGCCGAATATTCCGTTTTCGAAAACCGCGACACTCTTATTTTGGCGAGCGGTGTAAATTGCCGCGGTAAGACCTGCCGTTCCGCCGCCGATTATAATTGTATTGTATTTTTTCGGCATAAAAATCCCCCCGTTTTCGTCTGTCATAATGAGTTTGCCGCGAAATTGCGGTTTTATCCGAAACCGGGAGGGGAAAGTATTATTTAATTGTACCGTATATAAGCTTTTTCTTTTCGGGCGGATTGTCGGCTATTTTAATTGCATTTAAATACAGCTTTTCGGCACTGTCGGCTCTTGCTTCGCAGGAGGTGTAAAGCGTTGCCAGAGCGTCGCCCTTATTAACTCTTTCGCCGGTTTTTTTACGGAGTACAATTCCCGCAGCCATATCGATTTTGTCGTCCTTTTTCTCTCTGCCTGCGCCGAGTATCACGGCGGCTTCGCCTATCTTTCCGGTGTCCGCCGAAAAGATGTATCCGTCGCACGGTGATAATATGTCGCGAACGCATTTGTCTTTTTTGAAGAGGCTTGTATCATTTATATAATTGACGTCTCCGCCCTGAGCCTCAACAAGCTCACGGAATTTATCAAAAGCTCTGCCGCTGTCGAGCGCATTTGTCGCTTCTATAATACACTCGTCTATGTCCCTTCGGAATGAGAGTGACAGCATATTTGCGGCGAGATAAACAGATAATTCGCGAAGGTTCTTGTCACCGTTACCGCGTAAAACGTCGACTGCCTCGATAACCTCAAGCGCATTTCCGACATTTCTGCCGAGCGGCTCGTCCATATTTGTTATAACGGCT
>ERZ791667.408-NODE-408-length-26216-cov-2.6481_pt1 | contig 26216 bp, 19 predicted proteins | sample MGYA00509959_ERZ791667 | MGnify/ENA primary metagenome ERZ791667 (study PRJEB30046, sample SAMN00715196) | human gut metagenome | study: EMG produced TPA metagenomics assembly of the A metagenome-wide association study of gut microbiota in type 2... | reverse complement strand
TTTTTCGCCCTGAATGCCTTGGTCGCCCTTGTCACCCTTTTCGCCTTGAATGCCTTGGTCGCCCTTTGCGCCCTTTATGTTTCCGAGATTAAGTGACGTTCCGTTCGTAAGGGTAATCAAAAGATTTCCGTCGTTTGAAATTTCAATATTATTTATACCGGTGCCGTCTTTTCCGTCGGTTCCGTTGAGACCCGCGTCACCCTTTTCACCTTGTACGCCTTGGTCACCTTTTTCGCCTTTTTCACCCTGTACGCCTTGGTCACCTTTGTCTCCCTTGTCACCTTTTGCACCGACAACGGGGCCGAGGTTTTCGGTAAGGTCGTTTGTATATGTGATTACAAGCTCACCTGCGCTGTTGATTTCGGACTTTTTAACTCCTATACCGTCCGAACCGTTAAGACCGTTTTCGCCTTTTTCGCCCTGTGCACCTTGCTCGCCTTTATCACCTTTGTCGCCTTTTGCTCCCTGCAAGCCTTGCTCGCCTTTATCGCCTTTGTCGCCTTTTGCGCCGACAACCGCTCCTACATTGGCGCGCTGACCGTTAGAGAATGAAAGCACAAGCTCACCCTCCGAATTGATTTCGGCGGAAGAAACGCTTATGCCGTCTTTACCGTTTGTGCCGTTCACACCGTTTATACCGTCGGAACCTACTACTTTACCGAGGTTTGCCGTCGTCCCGTCCGAATATGAAATAATAAGCTCACCCGTCTCATTTATAACCGCTGCGGAAATGCTTATACCATCCGTTCCGCTCGTACCGTCGGTACCGTCTCTGCCATCTTTTCCGTCAGCACCGTTTTTGCCGTCAGCACCGTTTTTGCCGTCACGACCGTCTTTGCCGACTACTCCGCCGAGGTTGGCAGTTTCGCCGTTTGTATAAGTCAACACCAGTTCGCCTTTTTCATTTATAATTGAAGAAGTAATACCGACTCCGTTGTTTACTGTTTCACCGACAACCTTGTCAAGATTTACGCTGTTGCCGTCGGAATAGGAAATGACAAGCTCGCCCTTATCATTGATTTTTGCCGATTTTATTCCTATGCCGTCCTTACCGTCCTTGCCGTCTTTTCCGCTTGCGCCGACCGCCTTACCGACATTGATTTTTGTTCCGTCGGAAAGCGTAATTACAAGGTCGCCTTTTTCCGAAAATGCTGCGGAGCTGATATCGGATTTGTCTTTTTTCGACATTGCGGTAAGGGTTTTGCTCCAATCCTTTTCACTGCCCGAATATCCGTTATCGACGGCAATCTGATATGCCGATTTACCCTGGAGAGAAACAAGCCAATCATCAAGACTTCCCGCATATCCCTGCTGCACCGCAAGCTCGTATGCGGACAAGCCGTTTTTAACGCTTGATGCCTGCACGCTTTTTCTGTTGTGCACAAAATTTGCGACTGCGAACGATATGCCAGTCATTATAGCTATCAGCAATACTGCCACAATCACTTTGATTGCCGCTTTACGTTCTGATGATGTTTTCTGTTTTTCCATTTATTTACAACTCCTTCTCAATAATAAAATACTTCATTTATGATAATACTCAATTATTGAGTATATGTCAATACTCAGCTTTTGAGTATGCTAACATTTTCACAAATTACAATGGAGGTTTTGTGGAAATGGATTACAGAACAAGGATGAGAAACATCAGGGAAGACAGAGATTTAACACAAAAGCAAGTAGGTGAAATCATCAACAAATCCCAACAGGGTTACAACCATATTGAAACCGGAAGAGCGGAATTGAAAATCGAGGATTTAGTCAAGCTCTGTCAATTTTATAATGTTTCCGCCGATTATTTTATAGGTTTAACCGACCAAGAGTAAGTTCGGTTACTTCAACGCATAATGTAGCGGTGCTTTGCGGTTTTTACACTGCTTTGCGCGATGCGGCGCTCAAATTTATCATATCTGTATATTGATGTTAATTTTTTTGGTGCTATAATTGTGTTGCGTCCTACAAGGCGACACAGCTAAAAAAACAATACCGAAATAAAAAAATACGTAAATGCAAAAAGGATAATTATGCCGAAAAAGACGAAGTTAAAAAACAGTAACAAAATGGATATGATAAACGGCCCTATATGGAACAAGCTTCCGCGATTTGCGCTGCCCGTGGCCGCAACAGCAATACTTGAGCAGCTTTTCAACGCCTCGGATATAGCCGTAGTCGGAAACTTCACGGGCGCAGCCAAAACGGCCTCGGTTGCCGCCGTCGGAGCGAACAGCCCGGTAATCGGGCTGTTACTCAACCTGTTTATAGGTATAGCCCTCGGTACAAATGTAATAATAGCGAACGCAATAGGCAGGGACGACAGAGAAACCGTACAGCGTGCGGTTCACACCTCGGTGCTCACCGCAATAATCGGCGGTTTTCTTGTAATGATACCCGGTGAAATTTTTGCCGTGCAAATTTTATCGGCTATGAGCATTCCGGAGGATGTACTGCCGTATGCCGTTCTGTATCTTCGCATATATCTGCTCGGCTTGCCCGTAATACTGTTGTACAACTTCCTGTCGGCCGTTTTCAGAAGCGTGGGCGATACAAAAACGCCGCTTATAGTGCTTGCGCTCTCCGGCTGCCTCAACGTACTTTTGAATTTATTCTTTGTAATAGTTCTTAAAATGACCGTAAACGGAGTTGCCATTGCCACCGTTATATCCAACGCAATCAGCTCGATTGTGCTGTTTATTGTTTTAATGAAGTCCGACAAGTACATAAAGCTGTCGCTCAAGGAGTTGCGCATAGACAAAAGAGTACTCGGTCAGATTTTGGAAATCGGTCTGCCGGCAGGCATACAGAGTGCTGTTTTTGCCATTTCAAACATAATAATTCAGGCGGCTATCAACAGCCTCGGGACAATAGTTATAGCGGCGTCAAGCGCGGCATTTAATATAGAGGTAATAGCTTACGATGTCTTTAACTCGTTCAGTCAGGCGTGCACGACCTTTGTGGGTCAAAACTACGGCGCCGGCAAGCTCGACCGCTGCAAGAAAACCCTGCTTCTGTCGATTGCGGAGGACACAATCGCAACAGCCGTCACAATAGGACTTGTTCTTTTCTCGGGACGATTCCTGCTCTCGATATTCACAAGCGACCCACAGGTAATAGAGCTCGGCTACACCAGACTTTTACTGATTTTCTCGGCATACACGTTTTCAATGCTTTACGAAATTATGTCGGGGTATCTTCGCGGCTTCGGCATATCCTTGGTACCGGCTATTCTCACAACAATAGGCGTTTGCGGCACAAGAGTATTTTGGATATACGTCGTTTTCCCGTCGTCACCTACCTTCAAAACCATTATGTATGCGTACCCGATAAGCCTGTCGCTTACGGCGGTACTGATATTTATAGCTCTGCTCGCCTATCACCCGTCGCGCAGGTTTAAAGGCGCCGTATCCGCCGAATAATCCGGCCGCGTAAAATTATATCTTAATGTAAAAAAGGCACGTTAGTTAAAAAATAACTAACGTGCCTTTGCCGTGTCTGCAAACGGAGCCGATGCTCATTCGGCTATAATGTTGTCATATATCTGAACATTTCTGTGGACATCCTTGACGGGCTTCAAAAGACAAATAGGCTCAAACTTAATCGGGTCTTTTTTAGAAAACGTGTTGTCGTGAATTTTCATATTTCTGCACGGGCCGCTCTCGTACCAATCCCTGCAATCGCACGAGATGTAAATATCGGGCATACCGACGCTTTTGAACGTGTTACCGAAAATCTCCGACTCCTTATCGGTAGTACAGAGAATGCCTCGCGTCGGAATCGCATTAAAGGTACATCCGCTCACGGTGAGATTCGGGTTATACGTGATGTTCTCAAAGACATACATTTCCGGCTTCATCGGCGGCAGCTTTTCCTTGAATTTCACAATGACCGTCTTTTTATCAATGTTGTCGTCCGTGCTGTCTACGGTATAAACGCCGTCAAGCTCCGACAAATCGGTTCTGCTGTATATTTTCACTTTATCGCCGGGGTAAAACGCCTTGTAACCTCCCTGCTGATGATGTACAAATTCAAGCTCGGCGGTGCGCTCGTCGCAAGCCTTTCTGAACCTTAAAAATGCGCCATGCACATTGATTGCGTCATCGTGTGGGTGTTCAAAGTGCGAGTCGGTTATTTTCACATAGCCCTTGCAGCCGCATACGTGAATCAAATCGGCAAACGAAGAAACTCTGTAACCGCTCGCCGGCTTAAATGTCAGCTTATCAAAGCTCAGGTTTTCACACATCTGGGACAGCCACCCGAAGCCGTGCATATAGTTGACGGTTATTCTCTCGCAGAAGATATCGGAGCAGTTCTCGAAAAACAATCCGCAGTTATCGCGCAGCTTATTACGAGACATCGCAACAACGTCTCCAACCTTGAATTTAGGCGACACAAAATATCTGCATTCGACGGTATGAGCCCCCGTTTTTTTGATTTTTAAGGCGGTTTTCGTAGGTGAGCGCAATGTTCTGAAAACCTCGTCGCCTCTGTGAATTACGTTGCAGTAGCACTCGCCGTTGGCTGTATAGGTATAGTAATTCTCTCCGCTGAACGGACTTTTTTCGAAGAACGTAAGCTTGTTATTTTTAACCTCAAAGGCGCTTCCCGTCGGGATTTTATATGTAATTTTATTGAGCGAACGCTCTACGACCTCCATTTCAAAATTCGTCGGGGAGGCATATCTTACGGTGAAATTTACAAGCCTTACATTTTTACAGCCGCGCAGAGAAAACGCACACATATCGCCGTGAATTACAAGTGTTGAACCGCAGCCGTCCACGGTAATATTCTCCTTATTCTCGATAAGCACCGCAAAATACTTGTCGGGTGCCTTAAAGGAGTCCGTATTTGTCATATGGCAAACCTTGTGAATACAATATTCCTTGTAAAAATGATACTCATTCTTCGGGAAAATAAGAGTGTCTCCGCTCTGTAATTCATTTATCGCTTTTATAACGCCCTCGGCAGAATTTGAGGCGTCGCAGAAATCCGTGGCTTTGATATTCAATGTCATCCTCCGATTGTAAATTATAGCATAAGCTGTTTAGATGGTTTTTAACTATATGCTCGTTTTCGGCACATTCAGGTTTGATTGCATCACCGTTTGAGTCGGATTTTCAAGATGTAATCCCCGCTTTTTTAAGCTCCCTCTTCAGTCTCTTGACTGCCGCTGCAAGTATGATTTCGGTGTTTGTTCCGGTTGAAATAAGGCAATACACCTCGTGATAAACCGCATAAAACGCACACTTCAAATCACACTTTTCCGAAACGGGATATTTCCTTTTATATGCTTTGTAAAGCCCGAAGCACTCCCCGGTCAGGTTTCTCAGCTGGAACAAATCAAATTCTTTGTCAGCCCACTTGCACTCAAGAGGGTCGATTATCGCGGTGATATTAAGTCTTTTATCAGACATTACATTCATAACATTCAAATCGCCGTGGATAAGAGACGCCTCTTTTACGGGCTCGCTGAAAATGTAATCAAAATTTTTCCACGCCGTTTGCATAACATTAAGCGTGCTGTCCTTCAGCCGTTTTTTCCTGTTAAGCTCTGCGGCGGTCTGTAAAATATCCTGCGCAAACGGTCGGTAAAAATCAAGCCAATTATCGTACTCGGGGAAATCGAGGCTGCCGAATTTGTTGCAGGTAATGTTGTGCCAATTTGCAAGACAATCCGCTATTTCATCTGCAAATTTCGCTTTTCTTTTTTTGCTTAAAAATAATTTTGAAAAGTCGGTGAAGCAGTCTGTTCCGTTCACAAATTCCTCAATTATAAAATCCATGGGGATTTCGTCGGTTGCGTCAAAGGTAAAATAGACCTCGGGAATATGAACCAGCGATCTTTCGGCAAGCTTTTTCAGCGCGGCGCTCTCATTATGCTGCATACCGGCGACGCGGCAGGCCTTTACCGTAAGAGTGTACGGCATCACGGGCAATTCGGCCTTGTAAACATATCCGAAGGAGCCGCCGCCTATGTATTTAATCTGCGTTGCTCGGCTCCCGTAATGTCTGAAAAGCACTTCCTTTGCAAATTCACATGTCTGTTCTTTTGTGTATTTGCTGACTGTTTTTTGCTGCATAGGTACCTCCCCTTTTTCACACTGTTTTTCAATTTTGTTAATCCCCGTTTGTTTTCGACGTACCGATTTACACATTTATGTTTTAAAAATATAATATCAAAAAAAATAATAAATATCAATAAACATCTCTGTACAAAAGAGCCGTCGGACATATAGCCCGACAGCTCTTAAGTCTTATATGTATTATGGTGCTTTCGACGTCCGCAAGGCTCGCCGAGCTCCTTTTCAATTTGCTTTTTAAGCGCAGCCAGCCTGTTTCTGACCGTTGACGACGGCATATTTTTTATCTTGCCGATTTCTCTGCTCGACCACCCGTAGCTTTTAAGAGTAACTATTTCTCGGTCGAGCTCGCTCATTTTCAAAAGTATCTGCTGAATTTCAACAGATGTGATATCATCAAACACCTCAAGACATTTAATACTTTCAAGCTCATCAAGCGAGTCGGCAAAATTGTTTTTACGAAGTCTGTCGGCAAGCACGTTTTTAGCAATTTTAAAAATCAAGGACTTTTCTTTTTTGATATAACCGAGCGTCGGCAGATAACCCCACAGCTTCATAAAGGTGATTTGAGCCAAATCCTCTGCCTCGTCGCTGTCAAATCGCCTTGAAAAATACGAAACTATGCTTTTATAATACTTTTCATAAATTTGGTTAAACAGTTCAATGTTATTCATTTTTTTCCGTGATTTTGTTGCCTACGGTTGAATTAACTTTAACATATCCCAAAATACTTTTGCCGCATTTCACCTCGTTGCCTGCCGCAAATGTTATCTTTTTATCGGAGAGCATTTGCTCGGTCACGTTATTGTCAATATCGACATTGTTGCCTGCGGCCACCAATGTATTGTAATCGAAGCTTCTCACCGTATCGCTGTCGATTTCGATGGTGTTAGGGTAAGGCTTTATTACGACGTTATCCTCAACCTCAACACTTCTGCCGTTCATTCGCGTCATCTCATAGCGTGATTTTTTTCTTTTAAGCAGAAGCCCGTTCACGCATAAATCCGGAATCTTTTCAACGGTTTCAAGGATAACAATGCCGTTGACAATATAGAGGCAATCATCGGAAACATTTTTATCGTTTAATGTAACCATTCCGTTTAAAACGCTGTATTTGCTGTAGCTGACCTCTATAATGCTTGCAACATTTCGGATTGTTATCTTGGCATAGGCATTTTTCCATTCATCACTCGCATTTTTCGGAATAAGAAGCATCGCACAGCTCTCGATTTTCTTGATTTCCCTTAACGCCTCGGCAGTAAAATTTTGCAAATCAAGAAGAGCTATATTTTTTATGGTTTTTCTAAACATAAACATTCCCCTTTAAAAGCTTTGAAACACACTTCGTTTATTAAGACGAATTTAAAATAAAAACTGTCCGTATTATTTCAATTTATTTTTACTTGCGATTACACACCCAAACGACATGCAAAGTAACGCTATTATCCGCACAACTCCGTCGGCGAACTGAATTAAAACAATTTTATCCATAATTCCAATTTCCTCTTAAAAGTTATTGAAGCGCGTTTCACTTATTAAGACGAAATTGAAGAGGAAACTGTCCGCATTATTTAAAAATTTATCGGAGTCCGCAAAATGCGGTATCGCAAAATAAACAATAAGGGCTCCGTTTTACGAAGCCCTTGAGCAAGTGTGTTCATATCAAGCGAAAAATCGAAGCCGTGTGATTTTACGTTCATTTTTCCTCGGCGGACATATTTTTGCGACTGTTTGCACGCAAAATCACTTTATTTGAAATATACTTGATTACAATCGGAACCGCTACCGCCAAAATCACATAGAAAAGATAAATTCTGGAATCTCTCCACGGGTATGCGTACCACAATGTGCTCTTTGAAAACCTTGAAACCCTTGATATTACTGGGGTTTCAGACTTTTTCAATTCATTCCCACTCCTAAGTACAAAACAGACTTTAACTGTTTTTGCTTAGGAGTTTTGACTTTTGCTATCAAAAAGCTATCGCTTGGATGCTATCACGCATATATCACCTATGAGATTTTCATTATATTTTTAAAAATATACATATAGTTTCGAAACAAATTTATATCATCGTATATTTTCAAAAATTGCTTTTTCGCATCTAATAATAAATGCAACATCAAATACTATTCCGCTTTAGGTTCTGCTAAATATTTACGAAATTCTTTTTTTAAGACCTTCCATTTCTTTTTATTATGGGAGTGTTTTCGATGTGAAATTGATGTGCACAAACGATTTTTATTCACTATTTCTTGGCAAGAAAAAGCATTTAATTGCTTAAGGACTTTTTTATAATCTTTGTCTGTAACAACTTTTTCGTTTTTTATACTTTTTAAAAATTCTTCTGATGGATTAGTTGATTTTGAGCCAAAAGCATCTGTCATTATACGACCTATCCGATAAAAAACAGATGTCTCTTTACTTGGGGAAATGATTTTTTCTACTAATTGAACTTTAAATTGAAATACGATTTTTCTTTCTTGAATTTTTCGAATAACAAGATAAACAATAAAAGCTAATACAATAAAAATCAGTGGAAGCATTTGCCACACACAAAGCACAACATTATATGCTTGTTCTCTAGAAAACCATAGAACAAAATCAGCATACATTACCCAAAGTAAAATCACATTTACTATAAGCACATAAGGATATTTATGTAAAATTCTGCAGAGAAGATTTATTGTGCTACACTCCTTTTGACAGTATCCATCACCACATCTTCGAGTAGCATTTTGATAATTACTGTCAATAGTCATATATTTACATCGAGTACTGATTGTCTTTCCTGCCATTTTTCCCACAAGGTACAAAAGAGCAAAAATAGTGTTAAAAAGAATAAATCCAGTTAATGCTATTGTAAATACCAAACGGTAAGCAGACGTCTCCGCCATTCCCTTAAATATACCTGCTTCAAATGTAATACCACCGGAGAAAGCAAGCACAACAGCTGAAAATATTGTAAGCGTAGTAATTGATGATATTTTATTATTTTCAAGTTTATCATCTATTTTATCCAGTTGCTTTTTAGCTTCAGTAGTAATAGGTCTAATATTATTAACAGCTGTAGAAACCTCATTAATCTTTTGATTAATTTCGTCTATTTCTGCACGTTTGATGTCTGTAGATTTTGAATTACTATCCGTTAATCCAATTTCAGCACTAAATTGAGATTTTATGAAATTATAGCGTCCGATTTCAAGTTTTATATGGTCTGAGAACTTTTTATAACTAACTGATGCGTTCTTTAAATTAGCATCATCAATATTTTGAGAGAGAAGCTCAGAGAGCCTTTTTCCTAACTCGTTGAGATTTTCGCCCAATATTTCCAAAACTTCAGTGTCAGAATTTTTGGATATAATTAACTGAACTTTATAAAAGATATCTGAGTAACTATGCCTATAATCATTGGCATATATTTTTTTTAGTTTTTCTATCCACATATCTAATGTTGATTTCTCTTTAGCAAATTCGGCATTACATAACTCATCAATTAATAAACCAAGCTCTTCAGTTTTTTCTTGATCTGTCACAAACTCTCACCGCTTTCGTAGTAATTTTCGATCGACCTGTATGGTATAAGCGACCTATCACCAAAGACTTGATGATTGTATTTCCATGGGTCTTGAGAATGCGATATATCGACTAAATCCCATGTCGATTTCGGTGCATATTTCAATAATATTTGATTAACGATTGATAGTTCTTCAGAAGAAAGAAACACCGAACATTGTTGCTTAGGTAGTGCAGAAGAAGAATACCCCGCAAATTCATAGTATACATTAGGTATAACCGGTCCTAGTTGCCACGCATAAAAATCGTCAGAAATAAGTCGAGTGTGTCTTATACGACAGTTTTCACCTTGAATGAAATAGAGCAATTTTTGTAGTTTTAAATTCGTAATAAGGATGTTATGAGCATGGCACCAATTAATAACATACGAAGCGATTTCGTGAGCGTCATACATACCATTACCTCCAAAGAAAATAATTACTAAAATTATATCATAGTATTTTAGTGTTATAGAAATGTATTCACAAATAAACTCTAATTAATTATAAATTATTTTATGCAAAAACTCAAATTTTTTTCATAACGAATTGTATATTGACTTGCATTAAACTCAGATTTGCTTTCTGAACACAAACAAATACTCGTGTGCTATAAGCAAAAAATTATATTTTACACTATTTGTTTTCCAATACCCTGTTGCCTTACAGTTGTGCTGTTCTTTGATAATCAATTCTTTAAGAGTAAATCCGGCGTTTTGGAAAATTTTCATAACATCAAAAGACATTGGTATCATACAGCCTTTTTGTCTTGTATCGCCCATAAGTATGGCACAAAATTTATCTTTTTTCAGAACACGGTAGCTCTCCGCAGCTACCTTTTTCATTTCTTTAAGAAAATCTTTCACTTTGAGTTGCGACAAATCTCCGTCAATGCCATCGCTATATTTAATAATATCGGCATATGGCGGATGTGTGCAAATCAGGTCAATACTTCCATCTGAAAGAAAATCTAAATTTCTTGCATCGCCCTTACGGATATAAACTTTTCCGTTTGCACCTTCGTGTTCAAAATTCACTTTTTCTTTACATCTGTCGAGTGCAACATCATTGACGTCAACACCGATAATATCACGATTCAAAAGCTTTGCTTCAACGAGGGTAGTTCCACCACCTGCAAATTGGTCAAGAACTAATTCACCCTCTTTTGAATATCTTAATATAATATTTCGAGGAATATACGGAGACCAATTTCCGCGCCATTTTGCATCGTGAGTTGCCCAATCGCCACGCTTTGGGAAAGACCAATGTGTAGTCATTTCCAGCTCAAAATCATCAGGTTCCCATTTTGTAATTTTCTTTTTTTTCATTGCTGTTCCTCAATGTATATTTTGACTATTTTATTATCTGCATCATATTTCCACTTACTTTGTTTAGGCGTTATAACCCCCTCATCAGAAATCATATTATAATCTCTCAAAAATGTAGTTACACCGCCAAAATAATTTCTTCCTTTATTTATGTTGAAAAAGTATTTATCCTTATCATTAACTATCACACTAACACTTTTCAAAGCAATATCAAATTGTTTCATCACAGAAGAAGGTACAGAAACAATTCTTGCACGTATATCATTAGCTGTAATTGTTTTTTCTATATAATCATTAACAATATTGTTTTTTACATTTATTTGTGCTGACGCATCAGACTTGCGTTTCTTAACAAAAAGATCCATTTGCTCACTGCTAAAAATAGGCTTGAAAATAAAACCAATTTGATTATCAATGCAGCTTGTAATCAAAGACTCTCCATTTATTAAGACCACTGGTTTAGAGGGATCATTTGAAGATTCTTTTACAGCGTCTCCTGTGAAATCTGATGTTGTAATAAGCATTCCTTTATAGCCGAAAGGTATTGTTCCTTTTAATTCCCTTACTGATTTTACAGTGATTTTATTTTTTAAAGCATGTCTTTTCGCTTGTATGTAGTAGTGTGTAATATCGATTTCACTGAAATCCCCAACACCTTTGCGAATAGCTGTTAAATCGATTCCGCCGTCTCTTGAACGCTGTGTTACCTCTACTTCATCAAGACCCATTTTAAGAAGATATTCTTTCAAAAAATCTTCAAACGCATATCCAGTTTCAAAATATTCATAAAAACTTTTCTGTAAGCCTTTTATTTCCTCATTGGAAATATTTGAACTAATTTGCATATATATCCTCATTTCATAATGGCGTCTATAATTCCATCTTCCATATCTTTGATATTGTAAACGTGTTCCATAACATCAAAGGTTTCTTCAAGATTATGGCGAGCACTTGTCCAACCTTTTCCGTCGGTAAACCAAACAAATGTAAAACCGTCAATTTCTTCGGTTTCCCACGCAAGAGTTTTATAACTACGTGCAGTTTCGTTTAGTTTGCTGCCACCACTTCCATAAAAGTTAGTTTCAATACCATAAATCATATTAGGTGTCTTAACAACAAAATCAAAACGCTTTTCTGTTTTTCCTTGATTTGAAATAGTCGAAAGATCTATGTCCCATTTGTCGGTAATCTGATGAATATACATTTCTTTGAAATATGACTCATCTTTGACAAAACCTGCTTTTTGGATAAAACTTTCAACTAAGTTTTCCATCAAATGACCGCCACGATTTTTACGACCGTTGGAGTCAAGACCTGTTTCAACACCCGTTGCATAGTCCACCAAATTGTTGACTATATGATTTTCTATTAAATCAAAAAGCCCGGTTTTACGCATAAATACCTTATATTGCTCGACCGAAAGATTAGGATTCTTAAAATTATATGTATAGTCTCCGTCACCGTCAATCGCATATATTTCATTTGACCTAACCGCCAAAAGCAAAGGTATGCATTTCAAAGTTTCCGGATATTTGTTTATCAGGTTTTCAAAATCTGTTTCTATGTTATTAGAGCCGATAAGTGAGTTCAAAATATTAAGTTCAATTTTTATACTATCTACATTTCTGTGAACCTTTTCAAAATCTATGTAATAGCCGTAATCTGCAATACTGTCACGGAAACCGGACAGCCAAGTGCTAAAATTCCTATTTGCCATATTAACCCCTTCTTCCGCCAAAGCCTGCCGTTGAAATGATTTTGAAAATATCTCGGTCAGCTTCAAGCAGTTCTTCGATAATTTTTCCGAACATATAAGCATCAGCTCTGTTTGTCTTTTCCTGTACCGCTAACAATTCCATCAAAACATACAAGAATTCTACATCGTATTCACCGAAGGCGTTGAGGTCAAAATACTGTTCAATGACAATTTCTTCTTCGCCGTCCTCAATTAACGATTTCAAAGTGTCATAGTCGTTGTTAGTGAGAGGAACACAGATGTTCCAACAGTTTTGAATAGCTTTCAAATACTGCTTAGTAAGTGCTTCGTTCCCCTGCATTTTCATCAGAATATCAACAACCCAATGAATATGCTTCGGTGTGCGAATCCGCTTCCCATCTTTCTTGTATTTGATTACAATGTCGAATTGAGACAGAGTTCCTTGAAAAACAAAAATGATGTAATCGGTAAATACAAATTCTATAATTGCCTGTTTGGTTCCGTTTTCGATACGCTGAGTACCTTCTCTGATTTTCATAGTCATTCCCCTTAAAAATTCGATATCAGCAATTCCTTAATTTTTCCTCTTGCTTCACTATTACAGTTAATCATTCGAGTTGCTTCAACTCGTTTAATTCTATGTGCAGAATAGATATTATCAAAGAAATCATCGTCTGTATTTGAGTTCCTTGGATCGGAATTACTAATTACAATTTTTGCACCCTTTTTATTCATTTCATCAACAAATTGTGCAAGCTCAATCTGTGCGTCATCATTAAACAAATTCTCGGTATAAGCGGTAAAACTTGCTGTGTCTGTAATAGGTCTGTATGGGGGATCAAAATAAACAAAGGTATTTTTGTCAATAAAATCAGACGACTCTCTATAATCTCCACATACAATGGTAACTCTCTGCAACTTATTCGATACTGCTCTGAGATTGTTTTCATCGCAAATCAACGGATTTTTATAAGAACCCATCGGAACATTAAACAAACCTTTTTTATTTACACGATACAAACCGTTAAAACAAGTTTTGTTCAAAAAAATCATCAAAGCCGCTTTTTCAAGATTTATATTTTTGTCACCGTTGACTTTTAACTCGTTAAATCTGCTGCGTTTATCAAGATAGTATTCTTTTCTGTGTTCTGTATCAAGCGGTATGAAATCATTCTGCATTGCAGAAATAATTTCGATTAAATCATCAATATTATCTCTGATAACACGATAAGTGTTGATAAGTTCAGCGTTAATGTCGCTGATATAGACTTCTTCCAAATTGTATTTATTGAGAATATCAAATAAAACAGCACCGCCGCCAACAAAAGGCTCGGCATATTTTGTGATTTTTCCGCTATTAAAAGGATAGTATTGTTCAATTTCTTTGATAAGTTGACCTTTGCCGCCTGCCCATTTCAAAAAAGGTTTAACTGCTTTTTCTTCGGATCGATTATATCGAGTGCTCCTTGCATCTGTGGGCTTTTCTGCGGAAGAAGGAATAATCCACATATTACCGACCATAGTCGCATCTTTAATTCTTTGTTCAGAGCACAAAACTGCCACTCTTCTTTGTGAAATACCCCATTTATCGGCAGCTTCTCTTGCAGACATAAATTCCATAACAAGCTCCTATTACTGTACTGTGTGTCATTTACTATATTATATTCTAAATCTCGAATAATAGCAATACCATTTCAAAGCAAAACATCTGTTAAATACAAAAAAGGCTTCTGCCCAAAGCAGGGCAAAAGCCTTAAAAATTATGCGATTTTGGAGGTTAGTTGCAAGCAGAGGGGGACTATTTCATCTGCCCGAAAACACGTTTTTGAAAAAAAGTGTTGCAAAAACGGTTGTTCAAAAAGTGCCAAGTCCCGAACCCCGCATAAATACCGGGTTTTTCGGCACATCTAAACCAAAGGGAACTATTCCCACTCGACGGTGCCGGGGGGTTTGGAGGTTATATCATAAACTACGCGGTTTACGTGTTTTACCTCGTTTGTGATACGATTTGAAACCTTGGCGAGAATATCGTACGGTATCTTCGCCCAATCGGCTGTCATAAAGTCGTCGGTTGTTACGGCGCGGATTGCCACAAGGTTATCGTATGTGCGGTGATCGCCCATAACGCCTACCGTATTGACTCCCGGAAGCACACAGAAGAACTGTGCGAGGTTTTTTTCATAACCGTTCTTCGCCATTTCATCGCGCAGCACCCAATCGGCATTTTGGAGAACTTCAATCTTTTCCTTTGTTATCTCGCCGATAATTCTGACACCGAGACCGGGTCCCGGGAACGGCTGACGCCAGACAAGCTCGTGCGGAATTCCGAGCTTTTCGCCTACAGCTCTGACCTCATCCTTAAACAGGCTTGAAAGAGGCTCAATAACGTCGATGAATTCAACGTCGTCGGGCATTTTGACCTTATTGTGATGCGTCTTGATTTTATCGGCGTCGCCCTTGCCGGACTCTATGCAGTCGGGGTATATGGTGCCCTGTGCAAAAAATCCCTTCTCGGCCTGTTTTCTTATCTCATCCCAGAACACCTTGTAAAATTCCGTGCCTATGATTTTTCTCTTCTGCTCCGGGTCGGATACTCCTTTAAGAGCATTTATAAAATGGTCCTGACAGTTTACGCGCACGAAATTCATATCGAACAGCGAAGTGAATGTCTTTTCGACGAAATCGCCCTCGTTCTTACGCATAAGTCCCTGGTCAACAAAAACGCAGGTGAGCTGTTTGCCGACGGAGAGAGAAGTCCCGCCGCGACCGAGGAATCGACACCGCCCGAAAGGCCGAGAATGACCTTTTTGTCTCCGATTTTTTCGCGAAGGCTCTTTACGGTATCGTCAATAAAGCTGTCCATCTTCCAGTCGCCGTGACAGCCGCAAACATTATACAGAAAATTGTGAAGAATTTTAAATCCGAACTGCGTGTGAGTTACCTCGGGGTGGAACTGCACGCCGTATATTTTCTTTTCTTCGTTTTCATAAGCTGCTATCGGGCAGGCTTCCGTTTTTGCGGTTATTTCAAAACCTGACGGCATCACTTTAACTCTGTCCGTATGGCTCATCCAAACTACGCTCGTTTCATCGACGTCGTCAAAAATCTCAGACTGTTTTTTTGTAACCGTGAGGTCGATTTTGCCGTATTCGGACTGTTCCGCAGTCTCAACATTGCCGCCGACCATCCACGAAATAAGCTGACAGCCGTAGCATATGCCGAGTACGGGTATTCCGAGCTCCAAAATCTCTTTTGTGTAGTGCGGCGAACTCATATCAAACACGGAGTTAGGTCCGCCGGTAAAAATAATACCTTTGTAATTGCCCTCTTTGATTTCGCTGAGCGGTGCGGTATACGGCAGTATTTCCGCATAGACATTGTTGTCGCGTACACGCCGCGCAATCAGCTGATTATACTGACCGCCGAAATCGAGTACAAGTATTTTCTCCATAAATATCCTCTTAATTATCTGTAAATTATAGCTTCTCTCTCAGGTCCGTTAGATACCATATTTATCTTGTGACCGAGTTCCTTTTCGATAAACTCAACGTATTCCTGTGCCTCACGCGGAAGCTCCGAGAAATTGCGAATGCCCTTTATATTGCAATGCCAACCCTTTAATGTGGTAAATACCGGCTTTGCCTTTTTAAGAAGCGAGGTGTTCGGGAAATCCTTTGTGATGTCATCACCTATTTTATAAGCTGTGCAAACCTTGATTTCGTCAAGATACGAAAGACAGTCAAGAGCGGTCATGGCAATCTTTGTGGCGCCCTGGCACTCAACGCCGTAACGTGTCGCAACGCAATCAAACCAACCGACTCTTCTCGGTCTACCGGTGGTAGCGCCGAATTCGCCTTTATCGCCGCCGTGAATTCTGAGAGCCTGTGCCTCGTCCTCATCAAGAATCTCCGAAACAAATTCACCTGCACCTACCGCTGAAGAATATGCCTTTGTTACGGCTACAACCTCACTTATGAGATACGGGGGAATTCCCGCGCCGACAGAACCGTAGCCTGCCAAAGTCGAGGACGACGTAACCATAGGATATATACCGAAATCGGGATCCTTAAGCGTGCCGAGCTGACCCTCGAGGAGGATGTTTTTGCCCTGCTTTAAGGCGTCGCGTATAAATGCATGCGTATCGCAGATGTACGGAGCTATCTTTTTCTTGTATTCCATACATGTGTTGTAAAGCTCATCTTCATCGAGAAGCGGCTTATGATAAACGTGCTCAAGGACAAGATTTTTGAGAGTCACTATGTTGTGAAGCTTTGCCTTTAACACCTCATCGTCAAACAGCTCGTTGCACTGGATGCCTATTTTTGCGTACTTGTCGCTGAAGAACGGAGCGATACCGCTCTTTGTGGAGCCGAACGCGTTTTTGCCGAGTCTCTCCTCTTCATAGGTATCGAGAAGAATATGATACGGCATAAGTATCTGAGCACGGTCTGACACGAGAAGTTTCGGATTTACGCCTGCCTTTTTCACGTCCTCAAGTTCCGAGCAGAACTTGTTTATATCAAGAGCGACGCCGTTTCCGATGACACAGGTAACATTGTCGTAGCAAACACCGCTGGGCATAAGATGCAATGCAAATCTGCCGTGTTCGTTTATAATGGTGTGCCCTGCATTTGCACCGCCCTGAAAACGAACAACTATGTCTGCTTCACTCGCAAACATATCCGTAATTTTACCTTTGCCCTCGTCGCCCCAGTTGGCGCCGACAATTGCTTTTACCATTAGAGTTTCCTCCTTAAAAATTACGTACCCGAATATAAAAAACGCTAAACGGGCAACTTATTAAACATACATTAGATATTATATATTACACAGTGCATTATGTCAACGAAAAGCGGAATTTTAAGTGTATTTTCGGGCACATATCAAGTCACACAAAAAGGAGCTGTAAGCACATTGCCACAGCTCCGCTTTCAGCATTGTTTTTTATTTTCTTTTGCGTTTTACCGTAACCGCAACAGCCGCCGCGGCAACGCACAAAGTGACAGCCGCCGAACCTATCGCAGCATACTTACCCGAGGTCTTAGGAATTTTTCCGGCCTTTACCGTTTTGCCCTCCGATGAGACGGTTTCATCGGTTGCCGCCGGCATCAGAGCTGCTTCGGATAAGTCAATCGAAGAGCTTACGGCCGGCAAATCAATGTGCTGATTATTGGCATCGGTTGAGAAATCGACATTTATCGGGAAGTCGGTTTTGCCGGTCGCTCCGTCGTTCACCTTAAAGGTTATGGCAACCTCGCCGCCGAGCGGCGCGGTGTTTTTCCAAACGGCGTTTATTTTAACCTCGCCTGCCGTGCTTGAATTTGTGGCACTGACGTCTCCGCTCGAATACTCGGCGGAAACATACGTGAGCAATTTTGCATCGTATTTAAGTGTAAACGAAAGCGTCCCGAGTTCCGTATTTTGCGGAAGGTAAATTTTTACGGTGACGACCGAATCCTTTGCTTCAGCCGAAGAAGTGAGCTTAAACGGATCCGCCGCAAGCACGGGAAATGCGGCAACAAGTAAAATAACAGCCGCAATCAGTACGGAAAGCACTTTTTTATTTAACGCCTTTTTCATTACAGTATACTCCCTTTCGATTCTCGCTTGCCGAAGCAGGCGATAGCTTAACTCCTTTGTTGGATTATACCATTTTATACGTGCTATGTCAAATATTTTTAAGCAAAATGCGTATAAACGTACATACAAGAAGCCGTTTGAAAGGAAATTTCACGCTCGAACGAGCAGCCGCATTCTCAAAGCCTTCAGGCGTTATCACCCGTGAAATTTTCAAGTACGGTGCCGACACAGCTTTCCTCTTCGAGGGCAACCGAATATTCGGGGCAGACATTCCCCCACTTCACGCTTGTGTTGCGAAGCGTAACGTTATCGGCAAAGCGAAGATAAAAACCGGCATTTTTATGCTTTTCGACCTCTTTATTAAGCCCCGGGCGCATATCGTAAAGGCCGCAGTCCCACTTTGACGTTTTTGAGAGGGTTACGTCAACGTCCGAGAAAACTACGTTTTCAATTTTGTTTTCCGCCGTGCCGCATATCATAACTCCGTTTTCGCCGACGCAGGTTATGTTGCGGTAAGATATGTTTTTGATATGACCTGCCCTTGTGTTTTTGTCGCGGTCAAACGCGGTTATGACTATCGGTTCGGCAGTCCCCCACCAATCGGGGCAAAAGCGGCGCGTACCTATTATAATATCGGAATATTTGACATTTTCGACATTGCCGCCGTCGCGTATCTGAATTGAAAGACCGCGGTTGCTGCGCGAAATGACACAGTTTGAAACTATTATGTTTCTGAAATCGCCGACGCCCTCCGTGCCTATTTTTATCGCCGCCGAGGTTGAAATCAGCGTGCAGCCAGTTATCAGTATGTTTTCGCACGGTCCGTATTCTGAATTGCCTTTTGAAGTTTTAAGGCAGATGCAGTCATCGGCGCACTCTACGTGGCAGTCGCAAATACGCACATTGCTGCAGTGGTCGGGATCTATGCCGTCCGAATTTGCAACATCGAGGTCGTTTAATATGTGAATTTTTGATATTAAAACATCGTCGCAGCCTGCCGGATGAAGCGTCCAAAACGGTGCATCGACCACCGTGAAATCCTCAAACACAATATGGTTGCAAGCCTCAAAATACATAACCGTGGGACGCGGATAAAAGTCGCCGGTGACATAGTATTTGTCTTTTCTCTTTACAAAGCTGTGACCGTTTGCGTCGATTTTTCCGCCTCCGGTTATTGTGGCATTGTCCGCCTTATACGCATATATAAAGGCAAACGACGGCTTACCCGTAACGGGATTGCCTATAAGGGTATTTGTCTCATCGTTTATAAAATCGCAGGGACGAAAGTATCCGTTTATGTCTGAGGTTGCCTTTAAAACCGAGCCTTTTTGCAAATGCAGCTCAACGTTTTTCTTCATTATGACCGAGCTTGAATAATACGTTTTTCCGCTCTCAAGCACAACCGTTCCGCCGCCGTTTTTTTCGGCCTCGTCAATAGCGGACTGTAAAGCGCGTGAATCGTCGTTTTTTCCGTCGCCGAGAGCGCCGTAGTTTTCCGGAAAGTAAAATTTCATTTTATCACCTTTAAAAATTCCGCACACGAGCTTTGCTGTCGTATGCGGAAAAATTTTTATTTTGCATATAAGGAAAGAGCCTTTTGCATAGTCTTATTGGCAACGGGAATTGCCACAGATGAGCCTCCGCCGCCGTTTTCTACAACAACCACTATCGCAAGCGGGAGATCCTCGCGCTGTGAATATCCGACAAACCAAGCGTGAGGCTTTGCACCGCCGGCTTCCGAGCTTACTTCCGCCGTTCCGGTCTTACCGCACATTTTAAGGTTGGGGAACTTACCGTCGCTGTAATAATTTTTGACATTTGAGCGAAGCATATCGTTCATCTTTGATGCGGTATCCGAGGAAATAAGCTGAGTTGCCGTGCCGGGCTTTGCTTCATAAATCGTTTTTCCGGTCTGCGAAGTTATTTTGCCGACAAGATATGGCGGCACTGAGGAGCCGCCGTTAGCCACCGCGCCTGCAATAGTTAACATCTGGCACGGATTTATGCGAGTGGTGTACTGACCTATACCTGCCCAGCCCACGTCGAGGTCCGACGCACCGGTCACGTTGAACGAACTTTTTGCGAGCCTTATATTGCCTACATACATCTGATTGCCGAGCCCCAGCTCCTTTGCCGTGGCCATAAGCTTATCGGGTCCGAGCTCTATCGCAATCTGCGCAAATGCGCTGTTACAGGACACATTGAGAGCCTTTTCGAAATTCACGGTTCCGTGAACCCCGAGGCACTTAACCGAGCTGCCGCCGACCTTGTATTCGCCCGTGCATTTGAATTTTTGCGAATCTATATCCGGCAAATTTTCAATGGCACAAATCGAGGTTATCATTTTAAATGTCGAGCCGGGAGTATAAACGCCGGAGAAAAACCTGTTTAAATAAACACCCTCGTAGGCACCTGTCTTATCGTTATTTATACTTGAGACGGGCTTATTTGCAATATCATAAGACGGGCTTGATACAACGCATAAAAGCTGACCCGTTTTGTAATTATAAACGCCGACCGTGCCTTTGTTGCTTCCGAGGGCGCTGTATGCCGCCGCGCAGAGCTGCGCGTTTATTGTGAGATTTACGTCGTTGCCCTTACCGTATTTTTTCAGGTTATATATGCCGTCGACGAAATTATAGCCGGTTATGACGTCCTTATACGATGTCTGAACGCCCGTCGCTATATAGCCCTCAGAGTCGCCTACCGTGTGCATGGTTGCGGTTCTTACGGTTTTATCGCTGTTATAAACGCGCTTACCGTCCTTTGTTTCCGCAAGCACCGCTCCGGTTTCATCCTTAATGCTGCCCGCAACCGACAGCGTACCTGATGAATACAGGTGCCTGTTTGCCTTTTTCATAGCCCACGAATCGGCGTTCGTGTAAAATGTGTAAAACAACACAATGAGCCCTGCTAAAAATGCTGCTATAAACACATAGAGCACCCAGGCTCTTTTTGACATGGTTTTCATTGTTTCACACTCCCTTTCGGCAGATTTAATTTAAGACTTTGCCACCGCTACCTTATCGTACCGTTTGTACGTCTTGACATCAATGGCCTTTATAAATGCCACAAGTCCCCAGCAGCACATCATACTCGAGCCGCCTCGGCTGATGAACGGCAGCGTAACGCCCGTCCACGGAAGAAGATCGGTAACGCCGAACACGTGCAGAGCCGCTTGGAAAAGAAGAAGGCCCGACGCAGCGCACGCAGCAATAGAGTAAAAAGACGATCGAGCCGCCACAGCATAGCGTATACTGTAAACCACGAGGGCGACAAAGGTCAAAAGCACGGCAAATGCGATAATAATTCCGAATTCCTCACATACCATTCCGAACGCCAAGTCCTCTGTGGCTGCGTATACATCTCTCAGCTTGCCGTTTCCTATTCCGAGTCCGAAAAGCCCGCCGCTGACGGAATATATGAGAAGTCTCGCCTGCTGATAGCCGCGGTCGTTTGCATACTCCCAAACATGGCGATATGTTTCAAAGCGTTTTGCGACATACGGCTTAAACGTAAGCACAAGACCGCCGCCGCCGAGAGCTGCCGCGCATACAAGAAATATGGTCTTTATATCTCCCGAGCGCAGGAATGCCATTATTAAGAATGTAAAGAAGAATATAAGTGCCGTACCGAAATCCTTCATAAGGAACAGACAGCCTATACATGAAAGCGCAAACACAAGATATTTTGTAAGGCTTCTCGTTGATTGCAGGTATTCGAGCGTAGCCGCACCTACAAAGACAAAGCCTATCTTCACTATTTCCGACGGCTGTATCGAAACGCCGCCTATTCTTATCCAGTTGTATGCACCGTTTATATTGTGCGCCAAAAGCCTTGTGGCAACAAGTACGATAACGGAAGCTATCGCCACCGGCATACGCAGCTTTACGACTCTTTCTATATCGCTGAGCACCCAAAGCATAACTATAAATACCGCAATACCCATAATCACCGCCGCAAGCTGAACAAACGCTTTGTCGGGATACACGCTTGTGGTGAGTGTAAGGCCTATTCCGGTAAGAAAAAACGCTATAAGCTCTATTTCAAAACTCTTGCGGTGTAAAAATCCGCCGAAAAATATAAAATACGCCCATTCAATAGCTATATATGCACCGAATACTATGTATAATGTAGTCAGCGGTATGTCGGGACTGTTCATATTTATCTGAGCGGCGCAAACGAGCTGAAAAACAGTCATAATTATAAGCAGAATCAGCCAGTTTACAGGCTTTCTGTATTTTTTGGTTCTCGTCTTTTTTTGCTTTTTACGAGCATTTTCCTGAGCCAAAGATGCGTCCTCCGTTTCTTTGAATATGGCCTCTTCTCCGCTTTATTCGCGGAAGAGGAAGCTGTAATCGCCTATTGAAATAATGTCGCCGTCATACAGCGGGAATGCGCCGAAAACCTCTTCGCCGTTTAAAAGCGTGCCGTTTTTGGAATTGAGGTCCGCAACATACCAGCCGTCCTTTGCGGGATAGACCTCGGCGTGCTCACCCGAGACGCTTTGCATCGGCAGGCATATATTACAGGTTCTGTCACGCCCTATAAGGCACGTGCCGTTTAAATAGAACGCGCTGTTGTCGGCAAGATTTACAAGCCTTGTGGCGTTTGTGAAGTCAACCTTTTTACCGTCCTCAGCCTCCTCACTCTCAACGCCGTAGCCGTTTGAGGTGAACTTCATAACCGCATTTCCGAACGAGACGGTGTCGCCGTCGATTATCTTGGCTGATTTTTTTATCTGCTCGCCGTTTACGTAAACTCCGGTTTTCGACTCGGTATCAAAGACATACCAGCCGTCTTTTCTGAGAGCCAGAACGGCGTGAAAACGCGATACCGTACCGTACTTTCTGAGCGATATATCGCACGAGCGCGAACGGCCTATCGAGGTTTCCCAATTTCGTATCTCGATTTCGCTGTCGTCGGCAAGATTTATCAGCGTTGCCATAATCTCGCGGCGCGGTCTGAGCCTGAAAAGGGAAAAAATGCACCGGAGAAGTATTATAAGCGCAAGAAAAGCCAAAGCATATCGCGACAGGAATTCAAACTGAGTTAAAAATTGCTCCAATCGGCACACTCCCTTCAAATACATAATATATGTTAAGAATACATTTAAAACGCCGAAAAGTCAATAAAAATACTTTTGTTTTCCGGTTAGCATTATTTTCGCTCTTGCAAGTTTTTTCGTCTTTCTTGACAACGGCGCGCACGGATATTATACTTATTAAAATGCTAAAAATGGGGTGGTAGCTTTGAAAATGACCAAATCTCTCTACGGCAAAACCGCCGACGGAAAAGAAGTCTTTTCATTCACAATAAAAAACGAAAGCGGAGCCGAAATCGAACTGCTGAATTACGGCGCTACGCTCAATAAAATATCAGTTCCCGACAGAAACGGAGACTTTGCCGATGTGCTTGTCGGCTTTGACACCATGGAGGGTCAGCTGAGCTGTACGGATTCGCAGGGTCGCACCGTCGGAAGAGTCGCAAATCGAATTTCCGGAAACGGCATTACCATAGACGGCAAAAATTACCTGATAACAAAAAACATCGACGGTAAATTCACCCTTCACGGTAATCACGAATACGAAAACGCCGTTTGGAATTATGAAATACTCGGCGACGACAGCGTTAAATTCTCATATTTCAGTGCCGACGGCAACGAGGGCTTCCCGTCAAACCTTCAAAATGAAGTCACCTTCACGTTTACCGACAAAAACGAGGTCAAAATACACTATGACTGCAGACCCGACGGCAAGACTCCGATAAACGTCACAAACCACTCATACTTTAACCTCGGCGGATACGCTTCCGGCAACATTCTCTCTCACGAAATACAGATTTTTGCAAAATACTTTACGCCGATGAACGAAGACAGCATCCCGACAGGCGAAATCAGAAGCGTTGAAAACACACCGTTTGACTTCAGAATACCGAAAAAGATAGGCAGAGACGTATCGTCTCCCGACGAGCAGCTTATAATAGGCAGGGGCTACGACCACAACTTCTGCCTCGAAAATTACACGGGTGCTCTGCGCGAATTCGCAATGGTTTACGACCCCGAAAGCGGCAGGAAAATGACGTGCTATACCGACCTTCCCGGAGTCCAGTTTTACATAGGCAACTATATGGACGGCTCGCAAATCGGTAAAGGGAAGCTGCCCCTCACTCACCGCTCCGGTTTCTGCCTTGAAACGCAGTACTACCCGAACGCTTTAAACAACCCCGATTTCATACAAAATCTGTTTGACGAAAACCATCCGTTCGTATCTGACACGGTGTATCGTTTTTCAGCCGAATAAGCCGCAAAGGAAAGGAAAACAAAAATGGCAGAAGGAAATAATACAAACGGTCTTGAGAGAATATTCCTCTCGGCTCTCGTATATAACCGCACGGGTGTGCTTTTGCGCGTCGCAAGTCTTTTTGCGAGACGCGGCTACAACGTAATAAGCCTTACCGTAGCCGAAACTGAAAATCCCGTATATTCAAGAATAACAATAGTATCCGACGTTGAGCCGCACAAATTTTTGCAGGTTGAGCGTCAGCTCTCAAAGCTTGAGGACGTAATAAAGGTGGTAAAACTCAATGAATCGCGCCTTGTATCCTCCGAGCTCTTGCTTATAAAGGTTCACGCCACAAACAGCCAGCGCACAGCCGTGCTTAAAACAATCAACGGCTTCGGCGCAAAGGTAAAGGATATAGGCCACACAACAATAACTGCCGAGCTTACGGGTCTGCCGTCGCTTATCGACAAATTCATAGGCAAAATGACAAAGCACGGAATAATCGAGCTTTCACGCTCCGGTCTTACCGCGCTTGAGAGCGGCGATACAAACATAAAAGGAATCGAGGAATAACAGAATGTCAATGACAATGACCCAAAAAATACTCGCGGCGCACGCCGGCCTTCAGTCGGTTACGGCAGGTCAGCTCATAGAGGCAAAGCTCGACCTTGTGCTCGGCAACGACGTAACCTCGCCCGTTGCCATAAACGAGATGGCAAAAAAGGGCTTTAATGACGTATTTTCAACGGACAAAATAGCACTTGTTATGGACCATTTTACCCCCAACAAGGATATTAAATCCGCCGAAAATGTCAAACAAGTTCGTCTTTTCGCAAAGGAAAAGGGAATCAAAAATTTCTTTGACGTGGGGAAAATGGGTATAGAGCACGCGCTTCTTCCCGAGAGCGGTCTCGTTATTTCCGGCGACGCCGTTATAGGCGCCGACTCACACACCTGCACATACGGTGCACTCGGCGCGTTCTCTACGGGTGTGGGCTCAACCGATATGGCTGCCGGTATGATCTCCGGCAAGGCTTGGTTTAAGGTTCCGTCCGCAATTAAGGTTGTACTAAAAGGCACCTTGCCCGAATTTGTCAGCGGCAAGGATGTAATACTTCACCTTATCGGTAAAATAGGCGTTGACGGTGCAAGATACCGTTCGCTTGAATTCACGGGCGACGGTGTAGGCGCACTCTCAATGGACGACCGCTTCTGCATAGCGAATATGGCAATAGAATGCGGCGCCAAAAACGGAATTTTCCCGGTAGACGACAAGACGCTCGAATACATAAGCGGCAGGACCGACAGACAGCCCCGTATATTCGAGGCAGACGAGGACGCCGAGTATGACGAGACAATAGAGATAGACTTAAATAATCTGAAACCCACGGTTGCTTTTCCGCATCTTCCCGAAAACGCTCACACCGTTGACGAAATTGAAAAAATCGACATAGATCAGGTAGTTATAGGCTCCTGCACAAACGGAAGAATAGAGGATATGCGCGCTGCCGCCTCCGTCTTAAAGGGCAGAAAGGTAAAGGACGGCGTTCGCGTTATAGTAATTCCGGCAACACAAAAGGTTTATCTGCAGTGCATTAAAGAGGGCCTTACCGAAATATTTGTAGAAGCGGGCGCGGTTGTATCAACCCCGACCTGCGGTCCGTGCCTCGGCGGTCATATG
>ERZ791667.391-NODE-391-length-27115-cov-2.95717_pt1 | contig 27115 bp, 19 predicted proteins | sample MGYA00509959_ERZ791667 | MGnify/ENA primary metagenome ERZ791667 (study PRJEB30046, sample SAMN00715196) | human gut metagenome | study: EMG produced TPA metagenomics assembly of the A metagenome-wide association study of gut microbiota in type 2... | reverse complement strand
CCCGGAGCGTAGCCGCCGCAGTATTTGGTGTGCCTTGCATTGGTGGTCAGAAACCATTTGCCGCAGATTTTGCATTTTTTCGGTGCATGGCCAACACACAGGCCCTCAAAGAGATCAGACCGGAACATCCCCACAAAGGATACATAGTGCATCCGCTTGACCAGCTTCGCAACTTTTTCGCCGGGACGGATGACGGATACATACTGAACGGAATTGTTCAGGGTAGACATCCAGGCATTGCCCTCCGTGATGGAAAACTCCGGCGGGAAATAATTGCCGAACATTTTTGCAAAACCCTCTGCGGTGCGTTCTGCTTCATTGCCGTCTGATTTTTCTGCAAAATCAAGCATGGCCGTTTGGTATTCCCCAAGGGAGTATGCCAGATGCCCGAAAACTGCGGTATAGCGTTGGAGCATCATCGCATCGGCAAAGTTCTGGATTTCTTCAAATTGCAAAGAATTGGTTGCGGCTTTTATGGCAAACTCCACATATTTCAGCGCATTGTCCACAGTAAAGACTTTTTCAATCCGTTCTCTGTGCTTTGAGATATTCATATAGGAGAACGGCGGTGTTTGACTGAGAATATCAAGCATCGTCAGAGCAGCTTCCGTTGCAATAGGACAGAGTGCAGAAGCATCCTGTCCGGCGTTTAATATTCCAAGCAGCAGATTGATTTTCTCGCATTGCTCGTTCATCTTTGCGATGGTATCCGCAGGGACATTCAGCGCATCACAGGCAAGAGCGCCGACAGGAAGTGTTTTTCCCTCATATATGACCGTATCCTGCCAAAAATCCAATGTCATCAGTTCTTGGTTCATGCTTGCCCCTCCTGTCCTGTTTTTTCATTTTCTTAATTCTATCATGCTAATGTAAAGAAATCTACATCTATCCATAAGTTGTCCTGTTTTTTGAAACGGGGTTGTCCTCCGATTAGCCTGTTTTTTGAAAAATCCGGCATAACCATAGTAGAAGGAGCCAAACCCCTGCCAATCACGGCGGGTGTTTCGTGCTTTCTAAATACTATGAACGGAGGTTTTTCTGACAATCTATGAAATCATCAAGGCGGCAATCAGCGTAAAGCAAGCCGCAAAACACTACGGGCTGAATGTCAACCGCAATGGTATGGCTTGCTGCCCGTTCCACAACGACAGGCATCCGAGCTTGAAGCTGAACGAGGATTATTTCTTCTGCTTCGGCTGCGGAGCCAAGGGGGATGTAATCGACCTTGTGGCAAGACTGTTCGATCTGAGCAGTTATGAAGCAGCGCAAAAGCTGGCTGCGGACTTCGGGCTTGACCCGAAACCGCCCACTGCCGCAGCTATGGTCAAGCCAAAGCGTCCCTATATCCGTCAGTTCCGGGAGAATGAAATGCTGTGTTTCCGGGTGCTGACGGATTATCTGCATCTGCTGGAAGATTGGAAAGTACGATACGCACCCAAGACACCGGAAGATGCTCTGGATGACCGTTTTGTGGAAGCCTGCCAGATGCACTGCTATATCGAATATATGGCAGATGTGCTGACGGTGGGTGATCTGGAAGAACGGGTGGCATTGGTGGACAAGCTGATGCAGGACGACAAAATTGCTTTTCTGCAAGAGTATACCGCACGAAAGAAAAAGGAGGTGGCGCACCGTGGCGAAGAACCGGAAAACGCCTAATATGAATTTGCCTGTCTGGTTTGACGGGCAGAACATCAACGAAGCTCTGTTTTGTGAAGAATTTCTGCATGAGCGCAGAATCATCTTCGCAAACGGAGCTTTTTTCACGCCCGATGGTCGAGTGACGGATGACCTTCCTCTGCGTGGGGAGATTTACGACAAGCTGAAATTTTGTGCCGTGAACAACATCCCACGGAAGATCACCAACATTCTGGAAGTGCTGAAACTGGAAGCGCAGGTGTCTGACTTCCCTCCGGAGCAGGATCGCATCCATGTTGCCAACGGTACGCTGCTCTTGAACGGCACTTTCACCGAAGGCAGACCGGCTATCGTGCGAAGCCGTCTGCCTGTCGGCTATAATCCCGATGCTCCTGCACCGGTGATCTGGCTGAACTTTCTGGATGGACTACTCTATGCAGAGGACATCCCCACCTTGCAGGAGTTCATTGGCTACTGCCTGATTCCATCCAACAAAGGTCAGCGCATGATGGTGATTAAGGGCAACGGCGGTGAGGGCAAATCCCAAATCGGTGCGGTGCTGTCCACCATCTTCGGCACGAATATGAAAGACGGCAGCATCGGGAAGATTTCTGAAAACCGTTTTGCCCGTGCCGATCTGGAACACATCCTGCTGTGCGTGGATGATGATATGCGGATGGAAGCTCTGCGCCAGACCAACTATGTAAAATCCATCGTGACTGCACAGGGCAAAATGGACTTGGAACGCAAGGGCAAGCAGAGTTATCAGGGCTGGATGTTTGCCCGGTTGCTGGCATTCAGCAATGGTGATCTGCAAGCCCTGTATGACCGCAGCGACGGCTTTTACCGCAGACAGCTTGTACTGACTACCAAGGAAAAGCCCGTGGGCAGAGCCGATGATCCCGACCTTGCTGAGAAGATGAAAGCCGAAGCTGAGGGCATCTTCCTGTGGGCGTTCGAAGGATTGCAGCGGCTCGTTGCCAACAACTTTAAGTTTTCGGAGAGTGACCGCATCCGTGAAAATCGGGAAGCGGTCAAGCGTGACAATAATAATATCTTTGATTTCATGGAATCGGAGGGATACATCCGGTGCAAAGCGGATGCGTCCATCAGCTCCAAGGATTTCTATGAAATCTACCGGATGTGGTGCGAAGAAAATTCCCTTGCACCGCTGAAAGCCCGCAGCTTCAGCGACGCCATGATTGCCAATGCCGGGAGATTCAATCTGGAACATTGCAACAACATCACCAACTCTGCCGGACGGCGGGTGTGGGGATTTATGGGTGTGGAAGCTGTGGCAAGGCCTCATATAAATGGGTTTTACGATGTTTCGTCATGTACGTACGTACCGGAGGAATGGCGGGATTGATTTTGCCAGTCATGCTCTGTACGTATGTACGCAGCATTTACCCCTGTTTTCTCCCATTATAGGAAACAACGGCTTTCAGAGACAACCTGTTTTCGGGTATTGAAAATCAATGGCAATGGAAACAGCAAAGTTTTTGACCGCAGGACGAAGCTATTTCACGAAATCGTGCTTCTCTGAACCGTGTACCCTGTTCACGGAACAATAGATGTTTTCATTTTTCCAGACCAAATCACACGAAACAGTAAAGCGGGATATGGTCATATATGGACAGGACATCACAAGCAAAATTCTGAACGGATTTCAGAGATTGCAGATTTTTCACTGTTCGGTGTATCTGCTCCGTTTTGGGGTGCAGAGATTGTACCGAACCACAAACAGAATTATGGAGGATTTTTCAATATGAATGTACGCAATGAAATCAAGGCACAGATCATCCGTGCTGGGATGACCATGCAGGAAGTTGTTGACCTGCTCTCGGACGAGTACGGATGGAGCGACAGCGTTTCCAACCTGTCCGCAAAATTACAGCGGGAAAGCATCCGATACAAGGAAGTATTGGAGCTTGCCGATGTGCTGGGATGCGACATTGTATGGCAGCAAAGACGGGAGAAGTGATGCCCCCGGCAACAGCCCCTCGCATCTCCCGTCCCCATAGGCACACCGCAGTGCTGCCTATGGATGGCAGTGAAAGACGCTGCCAACGTCTGCAAGAAACGTTCCGCAGAACAGCTTCATGCAGACGGGCTGACCATGGGAAAAGTTGCAGACATTTTGCCTTGGTCAGCAGAGGTCACCGCAGTGACCGCACACCCCCTCGGGAGAGCCCACGGCACTTTGCAGCCAGAATGGATGAAAGTGTTATAGTGGGTTATTACACTTCCGCAGAAGTGCATCCCCGCAGCCCCGCCCGTCTGCTACTCTCGAAAGAAAGGAAAAAACCTATGGCAAGAAACGATGGAATTGACCGTACCTTTGCCCGTAACCAGGACTTGCCCACCCTCGACGATGTGGCGAAAGTTCAGGAGCATAACGAGCGAGAAAAAGACAGCTACTCCAATCAAGATATTGATACCACCCAGACCCACCGCAATGTCCACTTCAAGAAACCTACCGACAGCTATGCCGCCATGTTCGATCAGATGATTGCAGATGGTGTTATCTCCACCCGTGGTCTGAAAGCCGATGCGGTGAAATATGGGGAGCTGCTGTTTGATGTAAACTCTGCCTACTTCCACAACCACGGCGGCTATGAATATGCCAAACAGTTCTATGCCGATGCCTACAAAGCCGCCGTGGAGATTGTGGGCGGTGAGCAGTATATCCTCTCCGCTGTAATGCATGCCGACGAGCGCAACCGGGCAATGTCGGAAGCTCTGGGTGAGGATGTGTACCACTATCACCTTCATGTGGTTTATATCCCGGTGGTGGAGAAACAAATCCTGTGGTCGAAGCGATGCAAGGATGAATCCCTCCGGGGAACGGTAAAGGAAACGATCACACAGGTCAGCCGCAGTAAGAAGTGGGAATCCAAACCCGTTCTTGATGAAAACGGAAATCCGATGTTGAACGCAAAAGGGAAAAAGATTTTGAAGTCGTCCTACAGTGTGCTGCAGGATGACTTTTTTAATTTCATGCGAGCCGCCGGATATACCGATGTGGAGCGTGGAGAGCGTGGCAGTACCGAGGAACATCTGACGGTGACACAGTTCAAGGTACAGGCCGAACAGCAGCGTTTGGAAGCTGTGACCGGACAGGTGGCACAGGCCGAGCAGAGCTTAGCGGATGCCAAAGCTGCCACGGAGAAGCAGAAAAAGAAACTGGAAGCTCTGAAAAAGGAAACTCAGGCTGCTAAGTCTGTTGCTATGACTGCACATGAGATTGAGTCGATGGGCAAGAAAAAACCCATTACGGGAAATGTTACCATGACGGCGGATGAGTGCCGCACGCTAAAGGATTATGCGGTCAGCAGCTTTGCGGAAAAGTCTGAGAAGCTGAAATACAAGCAGAAATTCGAGCAGGCAGATAAAAACGCAAAGATATGGAAAGACCGTTTTGAAAAACTGAACAAAGACTATGAGGAGCTGAAACAGAAAGCCCAGCCTTTCCTGGATGCGATTGAGATTGCATCTGAAAAGGTCTGGGCTTTTATCAATGCCATCCTCGCCAGGGGAAAGGAACTGTATGAACACAAACACCCTGCCCGCAATCGTGGACAGGACATGGAAATTTAAGAAAGGAACTATTTGCCTATGAAGAAAACCGTAGAGGAAATTAACAAGATGATTATGGAAGATGCCCCGATGGAAGAAATCAACGATGCCATCGGCTATATTGATATTTGCTCCTGCTTCGATCCGATTTTTGAGCCGCCTATTGATTTTCTGGAAGAATGCCGCAAGCGTTGGGAAGCGGCACAGTCCTCTTTCTGCAAAACCATTGAGTGCAAGATCGGAAACACATGGTATGTGATTGAAACGGAGTGTGACGGAAATGAGCCACTTACCGACAAGGTAAAACGGCTCATTTTTTCTGACAAGGGGGTGATTTGTTAATGACTGCGACACAAAAGCATGATATAATTCCAATATGCACAACGGTACTGTCGGCTGACCAACCACCGAAGGAGGATATTATGTTGGATCAGCAGAAAATTACCATTCTCTATTGCCGTCTGAGCAACGAGGATGCCCAGGAAGGCGAGAGTAACAGTATCGCAAATCAGAGAGAGTATTTAACCCGATATGCCCGTGACCACGGGTATACAAACCTGAAAATTCTGGTGGATGACGGTTATACGGGGACGAACTTCAATCGTCCCGGTGTGCAGGAAGGCTTTGAGCTTGTCAAGCAGGGGCTTGTGGGCTGCTGGCTGGTCAAAGACCTCAGCCGCTTTGGTCGTGACTATCTGACTGTTGGACAATATACGGATATTATCTTTCCGAGTTATGATGTCCGCTTTATCGCTATAAATGATGGCGTAGACAGCAACCGGGGAGACAGCGAGGGCTTCGCCGCAATCCGTAATCTGTTCAACGAGTGGTATCCCCGTGATACCAGCAAGAAAGTCCGTGTCAGTTTGCGGCAGAGAGGAACCAGTGGGAAGCACATGGGCAAACCGCCCTACGGATACCGCTGTGACCCGGAGGACAAGGATCACTGGATTCTGGATGAAGAAGCGGCTCCGGTAGTCAAGCTCATCTTCGACCTTTGCATTGACGGCAAAGGCCCGGAGCAGATTGCAAGGATTCTGGAAGAAAAGCAGATTCTGACTGCAAAGGCACTCTATGCCAAGCGAAAGAAAAAGCCGATGCCGGAAAGACCGTACCACTGGGGCAACCAGTCCATTGTAGGGATTTTGGAACGGCAGGAGTACACAGGCTGTACCTGCAACTTCAAGACTTATTCCAAGTCCTACAAGCTGAAAAAGCGGATTCCCAATGAGCCGGAGAATATGTTTTATCTGCCGGACACACAGGAAGCGATTGTATCTCAGGCACAGTTTGACAGGGTGCAGGAACTGAGGAAAAACAAACGCCGCCCTGCAAAAGCGGAACGGCAGGGATTGTTCTCCGGGCTTCTGTTTTGTGCCGATTGCGGCGGCAAGCTCCACTTTGCCACAAGCAAAAACTTTGAGGGCAAGCAGGATCACTACGTCTGCAACAACTACAAGAGCAACCGTGGTACTTGTACTGCCCACTATATCCGGGAAGATGTGCTTCGTGAAATCGTTCTGGAACGCATCCGGGCAGTCAATGAGTATATCCGAAGCGATGTGGACGGTTTTCAGGAGGAATGGCTGCAATGCCGCAGGACTGACCAGGAGCGCAGCATCCGGGATGACAAAAAGAAGCTGGAACAGGCAAAGAAACGCCTTGCCGATCTGGATGTCATCATCGCCCGGCTGTACGAGGACTATGTTCTTGGAAATCTCAATCAGGACAGATACAGAAAGATGTCTGCGGACTATGAAGCGGAGCAGGAACGGTTAAAGCTCGAAATTGAAGTTATCGAAGAATGGGTGGAACAGCGGGAAGAAATGAACGACGGTCTGGATGCCTTTATCGCCCTGACACAGAAATATGTGGATGTGGAGGAGCTGACACAGACCATCGTGAACGAGTATATCAAGAAAATCATCGTCTATGCCCCGGACAAATCCAGCGGCAAGCGCAAGCAGAAAGTGAAGATTTTCTTCAACTTCGTGGACGATGTAGATATTCCCGTTATTTCCGAGCCTATCATCACGCAAACAACCTATGAACACAGAAAAACGGCGTGACCTTCGGGTCACACCGTTCTCTGCGACAAAATAGTTACTTGTCACTATTAAGCCTTTGTTTTCAAGGGTTTTCGGTTTTTTATTTTTGTCAAAAACGAGAAAACGAAAAAGCCGCAGTTTTTCATTGGCTGTTTTTCCGTCTGCTAATGGAATTTATGACTGATGTCGTCCGCCTTTCGGGCGGATTTTTTTATGTTATCCGATGCGTATTTTTATGATTGAAAAATTTAAAACGAGCAAAAGTGCGCATTTACGGTTCAATAATATTGCATATTAGATAACAAAACGGGCACACTATAAGCACAAACGCTGAATTTTATTGCGCGATATTGACTGTATTTGACCGTTTTTGTATAATTAAGGCACAACAGAGATATCGGAGGTGTGAATATGCTTACAACCGACAGAAGAGCGCAGATACTTGAAATTCTGCGTCAGAACGGCTCGGTTACCGTTTCAAAGCTTGCCGAAAAATTCGAAACAAGCGAATCTACGATAAGGCGTGACCTTTTGGCTCTTTCCCAGCTCGGGAAAATAAACAAGGTTCACGGCGGAGCGACTGTTCTCGGGCAGGAATTTCTCCACAACGAGGAGGATTTCAACGAAAAATCGCTGATGAATATAAACGAAAAAGAAGGAATAGCAAAATATGCCGCATCGCAGATAAATGATGATGATTTCGTTTTTATCGACGCAGGCACAACCACCTTTCTTATGACCAAATATATTTCCTCTTCCAAAGCGACCTTTGTAACCAACGGAATCGCCCACGCAAAGGAGCTGACGGCCAAGGGCTGCAAGGTTTTTGTTATCGGCGGTGAATTAAAAAGCACAACCGAGGCAATCATAGGCTTAGTAGCCGCTTCAAATCTTCAGAAATATAACTTTTCAAAAGCGTTCATCGGAACAAACGGAGTCAGCGAAAAGCAGGGCTTTACAACTCCTGACACCGAGGAGGCAATGCTAAAAGCCGTTGCCATGGAGCGCAGCTTTGTAACCTATGTGCTTTGCGACCACACAAAGTTCGGAAAAGTTTCGGCGGTATCATTTTCACCGGTTGCGGCGGCGTGTATAGTCTGCGACAAATGCGATGACGAACAGCTTAAATCAAAAACGGTAGTGAAGGAGGTAACTGCTTAATGGTTTACACCGTTACTCTGAATCCGGCTCTCGACTATGTGATGAAGCTCAAAGCTCTCAGAACCGACGACATAAACCGTACGGACGGCGAAGAAATCTATTATGGCGGAAAAGGCATCAACGTGTCGGTCATACTCACACAGCTCGGAATTCCCAACACGGCACTCGGCTTTCTCGGAGGCTTTACCGGAAGAAAGCTTGAAGAAATGCTCAAAAACGACAGTATCAACTGCGACTTTAATTATCTTAAAAACGGCGATACGAGAATAAACGTCAAAATCAAGGCCGACAAGGAAATTGATTTGAACGCCTGCGGCCCCGAAATCACAAAAGAGGATATGCAGAGCTTTTTAAGAAAGCTTGACGGCATAAAGAGCGGAGATTACCTTATCCTCGCAGGCTCTATCCCGAATACCCTCCCCGATGACATTTACGAGCAAATACTTGAGAGAGTCGGCGACAGAAATATAAACTGCGTGGTTGACGCAACGGGCGATTTGCTCAAAAACGTGCTCAAATACAAACCGTTTTTAATAAAGCCGAATCATCACGAGCTCGGCGACCTGTTCTCGGTCCAAATTAAAAGCGACGATGACATTGTGAAATATTCGAAAAAGCTTCAGGAAATGGGTGCTAAAAACGTACTTGTTTCAATGGCAAAGGACGGCGCAATGCTTACGGACGAAAACGGAAGCGTCCACAAAATAGGCAACGCAAAGGGCAAGCTCATAAACTCCGTCGGTTGCGGAGACAGTATGGTAGCAGGCTTTACGGCAGGATATATCAAGACTGCCGACTATTCCTACGCCTTAAGACTCGGCTCGGCGTGCGGAAACGCAACGGCCTTTTCAGAAAAGCTTGCAACCCGTGAAGAAATTGAACGCGTCTTTAACGCGGAGTATAAATAAGGAGGAATACTTATGAAAATCATCGATTTATTAAAAAAAGATGCGATTGCTCTTAATGTTTCTCTCACCGACAAGGAAGAGGCAATCGACAAGCTGATTTCCCTGCACGAAAAGGCCGGAAATCTTGCCGACAAGGCGGCGTACAAGGAGGCTATCCTTGCAAGAGAGGCTCAGGGCTCGACCGCAATCGGAGAAGGAATTGCCGTTCCGCACGCAAAATCGGACAGCGTAAAGACTCCCGGTCTTTCGGTGATAACGGTTCCGAACGGCGTTGATTACGGCGCTCCCGACTCCAAGCCCTCGGACATTTTGTTTATGATTGCCGCTCCCGTTGACGGAGATTTACATCTCGAAATACTCTCCCGTCTTATGGTAATGCTTATGGAACCGGAATTTTGCGCGGCTCTACGGGGCGCAAAAACGACGGACGAATTTTTAGAAATAATCGACAAAAAGGAAGCGGAGAAATACCCCGAGGAAGCGGTAAAGCCCGAAGTAAAGCCTAAGGGTTACAGAATACTCGCAGTTACAGCCTGTCCGACGGGTATAGCGCATACCTATATGGCGGCAGAGGCACTTGAAAAAGCGGGCGAAAAATTAGGCTATCCGCTCAAAGCCGAAACCAACGGCTCCGGCGGTGCTAAAAACGTGCTCACAAAAAAGGAAATCGAAGAATGCGACGGAATAATCATTGCCGCAGATAAAAACGTCGAAATGGCACGTTTCGACGGCAAGCCCGTTGTAAAGACCTCGGTTTCAAACGGAATAAACAAGCCCGAGGAGCTTATCAAAAGAATCGTTGACGGAAAAGCCGCGATATATCACGCCGCCGAAAGTGAAAAGCAGCCTATTGATGACGACGAAAAGGAAAGCGGTTGGCACAAACTTTATAAGCATCTCATGAACGGTGTTTCGCATATGCTCCCGTTCGTTGTCGGCGGCGGAGTTCTCATAGCTCTCGGCTTCCTGTTCGATACGCTTGCAGGCAATGCCGATGTCGGCGGAACCTTCGGATTCACAAGTCCCGTTGCGGCAATTGTGTTCTGGATAGGCAAAGCGGCATTTGCGCTTATGCTCCCCATCCTTTCGGCTTATATCGCATCGTCCGTTGCCGACAGACCGGGTCTTTTGCCCGGTATGATAGGCGGCGTATTTGCGGCAAACGGTTACACCTTCAGCTCGCTGATTGAAAACCAAAGCCTTGCCGGAGATGATAAAGCGGTGTCGGGCTTTCTCGGTGCTCTGCTCGCAGGCTTCCTTGCCGGTATTATTGTAAATCTCCTCAAAAAGGCATTTTCTTGGCTTCCGAAATCAATGGACGGAATAAAGCCCGTATTTATATATCCTCTTTTCGGCACGCTTATCATGGGCCTTCTTATGTGTCTTGTAAACCCTGTTATAGGCGTTGTCAACTCCGGTCTTTCCTCGTTCCTCTCGTCGCTCGGCGATACAAGCAAAATACTCCTTTCCATAGTACTTGCGGCAATGATGGCAACGGATATGGGCGGCCCGTTCAACAAGGCGGCTTATGTTTTCGGCACGGCTGCAATAGCCGACGGCAACACATGGATTATGGCGGCTGTTATGATAGGCGGTATGGTTCCCCCGATTGCAATCGCACTTTCTACAACCTTCAACAAGAAGAAGTGGACATCGGAAGAAATCAAATCAGGCCCCGTAAACTATCTTATGGGTCTGTGCTTCATTACTGAGGGTGCTATCCCCTACGCCGCTTCCGACCCGGTCAGAGTTATCCCCTCATGCTTAGTAGGCTCTGCTGTCGCAGGTGCTCTTACATCACTGTTCAACGTTACATGCCCCGCACCTCACGGCGGAATCTTCACATTTATAGTATGTGACCATCCGCTTCTCTATATCGTAGCCCTTATTGCAGGCTCGGTTGTCGGAGCGCTGATGCTCGGTCTTCTTAAAAAGGATCGTAAAGAATCCGTATAACAAACAATCAGAAACCGTGCCGAGGGGCATCATCCTCTCGGCAGGTATCAAACATAAGGAGAATTATTATGGTACAGAAAACTTTTACAATCACTAATAAAATGGGACTTCATATGCGTCCGGCAAACACCTTTGTAACGGAAATGTCTAAATTCTCTTCGGACGTTGACATTGTTTTCGGAGGTAAAAGGATCAACGGCAAGAGCATTATGAATATAATGGCAGGCTGCATCAAATGCGGAAGCGAAATCACCGTAGAGTGCAGCGGCGCAGACGAAAACGAAATGCTCAAAAAAGCCGAAGAGCTTATCACATCGGGCTTCGGCGAAGAATAATATTGCCGCGGCTTAATGAAAGGGTGGGTTTAATGCTTAAAGGAATCGGCGCATCTCAAGGCTTCGGAATCGGCAAGGCCGTTGTTATAAGGGACACAAACCTTGACTATTCATCCGTAAAATTTACCGATTCGGATCATCAAAAAAAGCGTCTGCACTCGGCAGTCGCCGACTTTTCCGATGAAACAAAATCACTTGTGGCGGAGCTTAAAAAGGCTGCCGGAAATAAAGAGGCGGAGATACTCGAGGGACATCTTGTTATGCTTGAGGACCCGTTTATGCTCGCACAGATGGAAGAAGCAATCGACAACGGCTCTGTTGCCGAAGCGGCGGTTGACAGCATATGCACGATGTTTATCAATATGTTCTCGGGTGTTGACGACGAGCTTACGCGCCAACGCGCCTCGGATGTAAAGGATATAAGAGACAGCCTTTTGCGCATTCTTCTGGGTGTAAAAAGTGTGGATATTTCATCCGTACCGAAGGGCTCTGTTCTCATCGCCAAGGATTTCACCCCGTCCATGACGTCACAAATAAACAGGGAAAATGTTTCCGCAATTATCACCGAAGTCGGCGGCGTTACGAGTCACAGCGCAATACTCGCCCGTGCCATGGGCATACCCGCCGTTTTGTCGGTCGTCAATGCGGTTGAAAAAATCTCGGACGGCGATATGATTATTGCAGACGGCTTCAAGGGAAAAGTATTTACCGACCCCACAGAGGAAGAGCTTGAAGAATACAGAACCAAGCAGGCGGCATATCTGAAGGAAAAAGAAAGCCTCAACGAATACTTCTCAAAAGAAACCGTTACAAAATCCGGCGTAAAAAAGCATGTGTACGGCAACATCGGCAAGGCTGAGGATGCACAGAATGTATTGCAAAACGGCGGCGAGGGCATAGGGCTCTTCAGAACGGAATTTCTGTTTATGGACAGAGCCTCTCTTCCCACGGAGCAGGAGCAGTACGAAGCATATTCAACCGTCGCAAAGATAACGGACGGCAAGGAGGTTATCATTCGCACACTCGATATAGGCGGAGATAAAGCGATAGATTACCTTAAAATCGAAAAAGAGGACAACCCGTTTCTCGGACACCGCGCGATAAGATACTGCCTTGACAACCCTAAAATTTTCAAAATTCAGCTTCGTGCAATTCTCCGCGCAGCGGTTTTCGGAAACATAAAGGTTATGCTTCCGCTTGTAACGACACTTGACGAGGTTCGCAGAGCAAAAGCCCTTATCGAAGAATGCAAAGATGAGCTTAAAAATGAGGGTCTTAAATTCGCCGACATTCCAGTGGGCGTTATGATAGAAACTCCGTCGGCGGCAATAATTTCCGATTTGCTTGCAAAAGAGGTTGATTTCTTTTCCATCGGCACAAACGACCTGACGGGCTACACCATGGCTGTTGACAGAGGAAACGCCGCTGTTTCAAAGCTGTATGACCCGATTCAGCCTGCGGTTCTGCGCCTTATCGAAACGACGATCAAAAACGCCAAAAAGGCAGGCATCCCCGTCGGAATGTGCGGAGAAGCGGCAGCCGATACACGCCTTATTCCCTCGCTTTGCAAATGGGGGCTTGACGAATTTTCGGTAACGCCCTCTTCGATTTTGCACACAAGAAAAAGTATATGCGAATGCGAATAACGGCGAATCTCCCGCATCTTATTTTATATAATCAAGCAGCTGAGCCCTCGTGAAGCACCTCAAAACAATATATTTTAATACAGAAACGGCCAAAACCCCTCGGATATGCGTCTGCATTATCCGAGGGGTTAAGTGCATTATTATATGAAAAACCGTTTATTTTAAGCAAAACCTACTCATAACGGGCTAATAATCAACATTATCTTGCTTTTTTGTACGCTATATGATATTATTGGTATGCATACTAATAATATTATAAACAGGTGATATATTTGCGTAGAAACAGCAGTGAAACAAAAAGAAAAATCTTAACGGCGTGCGTTCGGTTGTTTTTGGAGGAAGGCTACAAAAGCACCTCCGTCAGTCGAATAGTCGAGGAAGCAGGCGTCGCAAGGGGTAGCTATTTAAATCTGTTTCCGACCAAGGACAAAATCTTGCTGGATTTGACCGAATCGATGTTCGGCGGTCAATTTGACGTGGCGAGGAGTATTGCGGACAAAAAGCTGCCGCCCGTATACGCCTATGCGGTGGAAACATCTCTTCAGCTCACGCTGACGGAGCTTAACGAGAACCTGCGAGAAATCTATATTGAAGCATATTCTCAGCCCGACACGGCGGAATTCATCTATTTGCACACCACGGCGGAATTAAAGCAGATTTTCGGAGCAAATTTTCCCGATTACAGCGAAAGTGACTTTTACGAAATGGAAATAGGCACGGCGGGACTTATGCGTAACTACATGGCTCGCAAATGTGATATTCATTTCCCGTTGGAGCGCAAGCTCAGCAGGTTTTTAACGGCGGCAATGCGTGTGTATCTTGTGCCGGAGGAGGAGCAGGAAAGGGTGCTTGCTTTTATCGGCTCGATTGATATTCGGGAGCTTGCCGTCACGGTTATGCATAAGCTGTTTGCCATGCTTGAAATGAAATATGATTTTAAGCTGTCTACGGACGGCGAAACGGAGGAGAGAAGATGAGAACAGGGAAAAAACTGCTCACAGGTATGCTTTTGGTGCTTTTCATTGTTTTTGTCGCCGGATGCGGCAAAACGGTAAAAACCGACGCCGCACTGCCGGAGGTGCGCAACAGCGGCACGGCAATCCAATGGAGATACCCCGCCGAAGAAGAATGGCGCGACCTTGTGGCGCTTACCGAGCTGCGAGGTGCTGCCGGAGAAAACGGCAAAGACGGAGCAGACGGAAAGAACGGCGTCGACGGAAAAAACGGTACAAACGGAAAAGACGGCATTAACGGCACCGACGGAAAGAACGGCATTAACGGCACCGACGGAAAGAACGGCATTAACGGCATTGACGGAAAGAACGGTATTGACGGCAAAGATGGCGTTGACGGTAAAAACGGTGCCGACGGTAAGGACGGTAAAAACGGCACCGACGGAAAAGACGGCGTTGACGGTAAAAATGGTGCCGACGGCAAGGACGGTATAAACGGCACCGACGGAAAGAACGGTCTTGACGGCAAAGACGGTGTCGACGGCATTAACGCCAAAAACATAGAGGTGCGGCGAGCCGAATCCTACATACAGTGGCGTTACGAGGGCGAAGAGTGGCAAAATCTTGTTGCGATAGCCGATATAGAGGGCCCCGCCGGACAGAACGGAACGGACGGTGCAAACGGAAAAACTCCGGAATTTCGCGTAAGCGAAAATATCCTGCAATGGCGTTATGTCGGCGACGAAATATGGCTGAACCTCTACGACCTTACCGCATTAAAAGGTGCGGATGGCAGAGACGGCAGAGACGGCAAAGACGGTATAAACGGGCAAGACGGCAGGGACGGTGCGGACGGACAAAACGGCTCTGACGGCAAGGACGGTAAAACACCTTTTATCGGCGAAAACGGCAACTGGTGGTTCGGAGAAATCGACACCGGCATCAAGGCAGCAGGTGTTGACGGCACAGACGGTGTTAACGGCGAAAAAGGAGATAAAGGCGAAAAAGGTGACACCGGTGAAAAAGGCGACAAGGGCGATAAGGGTGACAAAGGCGACAAGGGTGATGCAGGTCAGAACGGCAGCTGTTCGGGATATTTTTACGGAGAGGCAAACTCTCCGAGGACAGTACTGAATAACAGTCGTGTCAATATTTCTGTCTACGAAAAAATAAACAAGGGCGGCTTGATTTCATCCTACCGTAATAATATTACACTCAAAAAAGGACATATTTACAATGTCTGCTTAAGCGGTTCTCTCGAAGTTGGTTCAAACGAATTCAACAACAGCGGCAATTACTCTATTCAGATGACAGACGGTTATGATGACGATCTGTGCAGGGAGCTTACACGAATAAAAAGAGACGGGGAAAAAATACCGTATACCAATGATCAACATTCCTTTAATTTCAACAGAATGTATGATGCGTCAAATAAAGACATTACATTGCAGTTGTGGTTTGAAAATTCGGCATACAATACTTATCTCGGTGGCTTCAGAGGTACCATTACAATAACCGCTCTTGACTGAGCCGACATATACGAAAACGGAGGTAACAAGAAATGAAAAAACGAATACTTAGTATCCTGCTCACCCTATGTATGCTGTTCTGCCTTGTGCCGACTACGGCATTTGCCGCGGGTGAGACAAACAGGAAAGTCGAAACGGAACAAGAGCTGGTCGCCGCTTTGGCGGACGGTACGGCGGATGTCATCCGGCTGACAAAGGATATCGACATCAGCAACTCCCTGACCATCCTCCGCAAGGTCACCCTCGATCTCAACGGCTATGTTCTGAAAATGACCGGCAGCGGCAGCGTTATTATCCTCGATAATAAGAGCGGCATCACCGGCGACCTGACCCTTATCGACAGCAACCCCACGGCGGAGCACAAATTCAAGGTTAACGGCGCAGAACCTTGGGTGCTGGACGACAGCGGTACAGAGACCGTCTATGGTGGCATCATCACAGGCGGCACGGGCAGCCGGATCTTCTTCTCCAACGGGGTGGGAGGCGGCGGCGTGATCATCGGCAGCGGCGCACTCACCATGAACGGCGGCAATATCGTCGGCTGCATAGCCAATAGAGGCGGTGGCCTGTTCCTCTCAGACGGTTCGTTCACCATGAACGCCGGCAGCATTGTCGGCTGCTCAACACCAAACAGATTAACGACCGGAGAGGCCTTTCACGGCGGCATATACGCTTTTGGTCCGATGGCGAACGGAGACACAACCGGCGTGATCACGTTGACCGGCGGCCTGATCAAAAACAACGGCAAATACGCTATCAATGCTGTGTATAAGACCACAATTTACGCCAACGGCGGCGAGGTATACGGTGAGGTTTACCTAAATCAGGCATGTAAGATCACCTGTCTTGCAGAAGATAACGGTATTACCGCCTTCAAAGGCAAGACGGTGATCGGCGGAACTTCCAGTGTAAATCCAAGCCATGTTGACTGGGGCCTCTTCTACGGCGGTCTGTATATTTACGGCAATACGACCGGCGTCATCGTGACCTACAAGGACGGCGACAGTGAATACGCAAAGCAGGTTCTGCCCTCCGGCACTCTCGCGACGCGTCCTGACGCTCCCGCCGCCACACCGGGCTATACCTTCGGTGGCTGGAACAAGGCCGACGGCACGGCGTGGGATTATGCAAGCGATAAAGTCACCGATAACATAACATTGTATGCAAAATGGGCAGCGAATACCTACACAATAACCTTTGATACTGCAGGCGGCAGCGAGATTGCTCCGATTACGCAGGACTATGGCACGCAGATTGCCGCTCCCGCCAACCCGACAAGAAAAGGTTATACCTTTAAGGGATGGGATAAGGAAATCCCCGAAACCATGCCGGCGGAGAATATAACGGTTAAAGCGCAATGGAAAATCAATCGGTACACAATTACCTTTGATACCAACGGCGGCAGCGAGATTGCGCCCATTACGCAAGACTACGGCACGGCGATCACCGCCCCTGCCGACCCGACAAGAGAGGGTTACACCTTTAAGGGATGGGACAGGGAGATTCCCGCGACCATGCCCGCCGAGAATATAACGCTTAAAGCGAAATGGAAGGATATTGAAAAGCCCACGGGCGAAATTATCATAGGCACAAATAAATGGCATAGCTTTTTGAATAAGCTTACCCTCGGACTGTTCTTTAAGGAAACGCAGGAGGTAACGATAAACGCTTTCGATAACAGCGGAACCGTGTTTGTCTCCTATTTGGTGACCGATCGGGATCTTTCCGAGGCGGAGCTTCAATCTCTCGTATTTAGCGGATATGAGGAGCCGTTTTTAATAGAGCCTAACGGAGAATATATTGTTTATGCAATGCTTGTTGACGAGAGCCTTAATATAACATATCTTCGCTCCGACCGCATAACGCTCGATAATATCCGGCCTGTAATCGGCGGCATTGAAAACGGCAAGACCTACTGCGAGGCACAGACAGTTACAATTGACGAGAAGTATATAGATACAGTTACCGTAAACGGCACAAAGGTCACGCTTGATGAAAACGGCGGCTTTACTCTCTCTCCTGCGGACGGCGAACAGAAAATCATTGTCACCGATAAGGCAGGCAACACCGCCAAGATGACCGTGACGGTAAACGGCGGGCACACCTATGGTGAATGGGTATCGAACGGCGACGGCACGCATAGCCGTGAATGCACCGTGGACGGCTGCAAGGGTGTTGAAACAATGGCTTGCTCGGGCGGCAAGGCAACCTGCACCGAAAAAGCGGTATGCGAGGTCTGCGGCAAGGCTTACGGGAAGCCTGATTCAAACAATCACACCGACTTAAAGCACATCGATGCAAAGGCGGCAACTAAGACTGCCGAGGGCAATATCGAGTATTGGTACTGCGGCGGCTGTGATAAGTATTACAGCGGCAAAGACGGTATAAACGAAATTAAAAAGGCCGACACCGTAACGGCTAAGCTGCCGGGCGATCCGAAGTCTCCTCGAACCGGCAACGCAAGCGACCTCGCTTTATGGATTTCCCTGCTGTTTGTCAGCGGCGGCGTAACAGGCGTCACGGCGGGCCTGCGCAAAAAGAAAAAACACAAAGTATAATTCTTTCGTTTCCCTTTTCTGCTTTTACGGCAGTAAAAAGCCTCCGTTATTAAGACGGAGGCTTTCGTTTATTGCGGCTTATGCATATTCTCGATTTTTTTAATGTATTCGGTGCTGTTCTCAAGAAACTTACGAGTATCGAATGACTCGTTTTTAAGGCTGTTTTGAATAATAATACCATCGGAAACCATCAAAATAAGCCAAGTGAAATAGTCGGCCGAAACAACGTCTGTTCTCTCGGCGATTTTTGCCGAAATGAGCTTTTGGAATTCATCATAGCGATGAATCAGCTTAGCTCTGATTTCCTCGTCGCCGAGCAATGCCGCGTCAAAGAGGTGAAGCCTGAGCCCGGCATAGGCTATATTTCTCTCGATTACATAGTTTACAAGGCGGTGCGGCGAGGTATCCTTTTCCTTGTTTTCCGTCCATTGTATCAGCTCGTCCCATTGGCGCGAAAGATAGCGGTCGGTAACGGCAAAAAGAATTTCGTTTTTGCTTTTATAATAGTAATACAGCGTGCCCTTCGAAATATTCGCCTTTTCGGCTATTTTCGCGAGAGTCACCTCCGAAAAGGAATTTACCTTTAAAAGCTCCTCAGCAGTATCAAGTATGATTTCGTTTATGTTTTCGGGTCTTTGAGCTGCCATAATACCCTCCTGCAAAATTTCTTAAAGTATAACACGAACAATCGGCAATGTCTACAAAACAATATTCACAAAAAAAATACGTAAGAGTGATTTTTTTAGTTAAAAGTATTGACAAATGCTTTTTGCGGAATTATACTTGGCTTATGAGTCGGTCAGTTAACCGACATATTTTTTATACACAGTCGGGCGTGTGACCGACTGCAAGGCTGATTAAAAGAGGCTTGAAGTTATGAACATATCATCAATTAACAAAAAATTGAAAAAGACTTTCGGCGGAAAATTCAGTGCTTCGGAGGAGAACGGCTCGATTTTCGTTCGAGGCAAAAGCTCCGATTGGGGCGAAATCGTCGCGGCTTGCCAAGCGGCGGCAAAAAAATTCAGCACAACGCATATTGTCAACGATATTGTTTACACGGGCGAGCAGCCCGCTCCGACGCGTCTGCCGTCTCTCAAGGATGATTTCCTCGAGGGCAGAACACCCGACGTGCTTGTTATCGGCGGCGGCATTTCAGGTGCTTCGATAGCAAGAGAGCTGACCAAGTGGAAGCTTGACGTTTTACTTGTAGACAAGGAGGCAGACCTTGCACTTCAGGCGTCGGGACGCAACGACGGCGAGGTACACCCCGGAATCGACCTCGGCAAAGGCTCGCTTAAGCACAAGTACATTCGCCGCGCAAACCATATGTATGCAGACGTTTGCCGCGAGCTTGACGTTCCGTTTAAGCAGGTAGGTCAATATGTGCTTTTCCGCAACGCCGCGCTGAAGCCGCTTATCGGTCTGTATGCTTTTTGGCGGAAGCATCACGACGGCATAGAGGACACCGAGATAATCTCGGGCAAGGAGCTTATGCGCCGCGAGCCGAACCTCACACCGGAGACAAAATTCGCAATGTATAATCCGAGTGCAGGCTGTGTTTGCCCGTACGGACTCACCATAGCCTATGCCGAAAACGCCGTTCAAAACGGCGCGCAGGTAAGCCTTAACACCGCCGTGCTCTCCATGGAGGTGTCGGAGCATAACATCATAAGCGTTACCACCAACAGAGGCGTTATTCATCCGAAAATCGTTATCAACGCCGCAGGCGTTTTTGCCGAGGATATTGCCGCCATGGCGGATGACAGATTTTTCTCGATTCATCCGCGTCGAGGAACAAACTCGATTCTTGACCAAAAAGCAGGCGCATATATGCACTCGGTAGCCTCCGTAAAGGACATAAGCGTTCACGGTAAAACCCATTCAAAGGGCGGCGGCATATTGCACACCGTCCACGATAATCTTCTCGTCGGACCCGACGCCGTAGAAACGGTTGAAAAGGAAAACACGGAAACACGTGCCGAGAGCATTAAAACCGTCTTCGACAAGCAGACTCAAACAATGCCGGCGCTGTCGAAACGTGATATAATCACTTATTTCACGGGCGTTCGCGCTCCTACCTTTGAGGAGGATTTTATACTTGAACCCGGCAGAAGAACAAGGAATTTGATTCACGTAGCCGGTATTCAATCCCCCGGACTTACAACCGCTCCCGCGGTTGCCGTCGATATGGCGGAGCTTGCGGTCGATATGCTCGGCAAGACCGAGACGGTTGAAAAAAACAACAATTATAATCCCATTCGCAAGGGCGTTCCCGTGCTTCGCGAAATGGACGACGATACAAGAGAAAAAATGATAGCCGAAAATCCCGACTACGGTGAGATTATTTGCCGCTGCGAGCAAATCAGCAAGGGCGAAATTCTCGACGCTTTGAAATCCCCGATATGCGTTCCGACGGTTGACGGTATCAAAAAGCGCATAAGACCTGGAATGGGACGTTGTCAGGGCGGCTTCTGTTCGCCACTTGTCACCAAAATAATTGCCGAATTCCTCGGCGTTCCGCTGTATGAGGTTAAAAAGTCCTCGGCGGAAGCGGTGATAACATACGGCGAAACAAAGGTAAACGAAGGAGGCGAAGAGTGATGACGACAGGTAACTATGACGTACTCGTTGTCGGCGGCGGTCCTGCCGGACTTGCGGCGGCGATAAGCGCTCACGATAACGGTGCCAAGGTTCTCCTTCTTGAAAGAGAGGCAAGGCTCGGAGGAATACTCAAGCAGTGCATTCATGACGGTTTCGGTCTTCATCACTTCGGTGAGCAGCTCTCCGGTCCGGAATACGCCGAGCGGTTTGAGGATGAGCTGTACAAACGAAATATCGAATACAGCACCCTGACGTTTGTCACGAAAATAGACAAAAACGGCGACGGAGGCTTTACGGTGCATACCGTCGGCAGAAGCGGCGTTTCGATATTTACGGCAAAAGCGCTTGTGCTGGCTACGGGCTGCCGCGAGCGTACCGCCAAGCAGGTTTTTATTCACGGTACGCGTCCTGCAGGCGTTTTCACGGCCGGAACCGCACAGCATTTTACAAATCTGCTCGGGCTTATGCCCGCCAAAAAATGCGTAATTCTCGGCTCGGGAGATATAGGACTTATCATGGCGCGCCGGCTTACGCTTGAGGGTGCAAAGGTTCTCGGCGTTTATGAGGCAAAGCCTACGCCGTCGGGACTTACGAGAAACCTGCATCAATGCCTGCACGATTATGACATTCCGCTGCACCTGTCGCACACCGTCACTCGCGTGTTCGGAGTTGACAGGCTCGAAGCAGTTGAGATTTCAAAGGTTGACGAAAATATGACTCCGATACCCGGCACACAGAGCCGCGTCGAATGTGACACGCTGATTCTCTCGGTCGGATTGATTCCCGAAAACGAGCTCGCCGAGTCCGTCGGAGTAAAGCTTGACCCACGCACAAAGGGTCCCGTATGCGACGGCCAGTGTATGACGAGCATCGACGGCGTATTCAGCTGCGGCAACGCTTTGCACGTCAACGATTTGGTTGACTTTGTTTCGCAGAACGCCGAGCAGGCGGGAAAGTCAGCCGCTGCTTATTCCGTCAAGGAAAGACGGCTTATTGAGATAACCCCGGGTGACGGCTTATTGTACGCAGTGCCGCAAAGGCTCAATCTCAACGAGGATAACAGTAAAACAGACCTGTATTTCCGCGTCCGCGAGGAGGAAAACAACTGTGTGCTTCATATTTACGCGGACGGTAAGGAAATACTTAAAAAGCGTTACGCATTTATGCGTCCGCCCGAAATGGAAAATCTCACGATTGATTTCAGCGCATGCGAATTAAACGAAAACAGCCGAGTGGAGCTTCGGCTGGAAAGACTCGGTAAAGGAGACGGTGTAAAATGACAAAAGAATTGGTTTGCATCGTTTGTCCCCGTTCATGCAGAATGACGATTACATCAGACGGCGACGAGCTTGTTGTGACCGGCAACACCTGCAAAAGGGGCAAAGAATTCGCCGTAAGCGAAATGACCGACCCGCGTCGTACCGTTTGCACAACGGTGCGCACCGCCTTCCCTTCGGTACCGGTTCTGCCCGTTCGCGTATCGGGACCGATTCCCAAAAACAGAATTTTCGACCTGATGCACGAGGTAAACCGTATCACCGTTTCAAAACGACTCGGACGAGAGGAAGTCGTTGTACCGAATATTCTCAATCTCGGCGTGGATTTGATTGCAACAAGCAATATCCTGAAGGACGAGAAGAAGCAACCTTAAAAAAGAAAGAGGGGAAAATCTTTAATGGAACAGTCACTTGTGCTGACCTTTGACGTCGGCACGCAGAGTGCAAGATGCTTGCTTGTCAATGAGAGTGGAGACTTTGAGGATAAGGAGCAGCAAAAATACAAGGTTCCTTATTTATCAAAACAGCCCGGATGGGCAGAACAGACCCCGGATTTTTATTTTAACATTATAGCCGAAATGTCAAAAAAGGTTATCGAGAGAAATGCCGATAAGCTTGACCGCATAACAGCCGTATGCCTTACCTGCATACGTGACACAGTGCTTTGCCTCGATAAAGACAAACGTCCGCTTCGCGACATAATATTATGGCTCGATGAGCGTGAGGCCGACGAGGACGGGCAGATTCCGGCAGCAAAACGCGCATTGTTTTCGCTTGTGGGAATGGGAGAATCGGTAGATATGATTTACCGAGCCTCTACCGGCAACTGGATTATGCAAAACGAGCCCGAAATATGGGCCAAAACAGACAAATACGTTATGCTGCCGTCATATCTCAACTATCTTTTGACGGGCGAGCTTAAGGATTCCGTGGCAAATATGATAGGTCACGTACCGTTTGATTACAAAAACCGCCGTTGGATGAAACCCGGTGCTCTCACGCGCTGCGTGTGCAATGTTCCGTCCGAAAAGCTCTGTGAGCTTGTTCCGTCGGGCGAGGTTATAGGTAAAATCACGGAAGAGGCCTCAAAAAAGACGGGTATCCCAATGGGACTTCCGCTTATAGCAACCGGCTCCGACAAGGGCTGTGAAACCATCGGTATGTCCGTTGTAAAATCAAACCGTGCGGCAATTTCCTTCGGCACGACCTCAACCTTACAGATGGCGGTTAAAAAATATTTTGAACCGCAACCTTATATGCCGGCTTATCCGGCTGTTCCGAACGATATGTTCAATCCCGAATTCGAGGTCTATCGCGGATTTTGGATGATTTCGTGGTTTATAGAGCAGTTTGCCGCGAAGGATAAGGTTGACGCCGCCGAGGAGGGCGTTTGCATAGAGCGTTATCTTGACGATAAAATCAAGGATATTGAGGCCGGCTCCGGCGGACTTATTTTACAGCCGTTCTGGACTCCGGGCATCACGAACCCGAACGCGAGCGGCGCAATTATAGGCTTTTCGGATTTCCATACGCGCTATCATTTGTATCGTGCCATAATAGAGGGCATCTGCTTAGAGCTGTACCACGGGCTCGTTAAAATGCAAAAACGCTCAAGCGTCACGGTAGATGAGCTTTTTGCCGGCGGAGGCGGCTCCAGCAGCCCGGTCGTATGTCAAATTGCCGCAGATGTGTTCGGCTTGCCCGTACACCGTATTCAGACTCACGAGGCGAGCGCAGTCGGCTGTGCCATGGTCGCGTTTATTTCACAGGGTGTTTACGGTAGCTATGAGGACGCCATAGAGCATATGGTACATAAAAAAGACGTATTTATTCCGAACGAGGAAAACCACCGAACCTATATGAAAATTTACGGCAAGGCGTATTCTCACCTTGCCTCAAGATTAAAGCCAATAGAAAAATACCTACATCATTTTCAAACAGGAGGACACTGATAATGAGTACAAAACCGTATAAGGGCTTTGAGCCTAAATGGATGCTTCAGAGAGCACCTGAGAACAGCTATCGTTCAATTTTCCGCTGGGGCGACCCCGACTTCTTCAAATATCCGAAGGAGAGCCTTTACAAATATGTTAAAAAACGCTGCAATCTCAAGGACGAGGAGTTTATGCAGTATAATGACGATTTGGGTCTTGACCCCGTAAATCTCGGCGAAGAGCACGCTCCGAAGATTGACAAAAAGCACGTAAAGGCCATTGCCGCAATAGTCGGCGAAAAGAACGTCTCACAGAGCGACTACGACCGTCTCGCCGTTTCCTACGGACAGACAATGTACGATCTTCTCAGAATGCGTCACCGTCGCTTTGACTCTCTTCCCGACCTTGTTGTTTTTCCGGAGACAAGCGAGCAGATAGAGAAAATCGTAGCCTACGTCACAAAGAATAAAATACCGCTCTATGTTTACGGCGGCGGTTACAAGAGGCGTTGAGCCCATTAACGGCGGCGTTTCTCTTGATATGCGCCGTAACTTCAACAAGGTCATTAAATTCAATGAGACCGACCAGACCATTACCGTTCAGGCAGGTATGTCCGGACCAAAGCTTGAGGAAACGCTTCAAAACGCTCAGAGCCTTTTCGGTGCAAAGCGTCCATACACCTGCGGCCACTTCCCGCAGTCGTTTGAATATTCCTCCGTCGGCGGTTGGACCGTCACACGCGGTGCCGGTCAGAACAGCACCTATTACGGCACCATAGCCGATATAGTTGTTTCGCAGAAATACGCCACACCGATAGGTAAAATCGAGACAAGTCACTATCCGAGAGAGGCAACGGGACCGAATCTCAATCAGGTTATGATGGGCGGCGAGGGCACCTTCGGCGTTCTTACCGAGGTCACGCTCAAGTTTTTCCGCTGGATGCCCGAAAACAGAAAACGCTTTTCCTATATGTTCAAGGACTGGCCGACAGCTATGCGCGCCGCTCGTGAAATGATGCAGTGCGAGTGCGGCTTCTCCTCTGTTTTCCGTCTTTCAGACCCGGAGGAGACTTCATTAATGCTCCATCTTTACAACGTTGACGAAACGCCGCTTGAGCCTCTTCTTGATAAATTGGGCTACAAGGACTTTGAGCGCTGTCTCTTCCTCGGATTTACAGACGGCGAAAAGGGCTTCTCAAGAAACGTTGCGCATAACATAATGAAAATTGCCGTTAAGCACGGCGGAATCCCGATGACCGGCTACGTATGCAAGGGCTGGGAAAAGGGTCGCTTCAACGACCCGTATCTTCGCGATACACTCATGGATTTCGGCTTTATGATTGATACGCTTGAGTGCACGGTCAACTGGTCAAATATGGCTCGTGTTCACCGTGAGGTTCGTGAGGTTTGCCATAAGCTTCCAAACACAATCGTTACAACTCATATGTCGCATTGCTATCCGCAGGGCGCCAACCTCTACTTCATCTTTATGACTAAAATGCAGGACGAAGAGGAGTTCCGTGCTTATCACGCAACAATTCTCGACGCCATACAGAAGAGCGGAGCGGCCATCAGCCACCACCACGGTATCGGAAAGATGTTTGCCCCGTGGCTTGAGGGCTACCTCGGTGAAAAGGAATACGGCATAATCCGCACGCTTAAAAACTATTTTGACCCCGATTACCTTATGAATCCGGGCGGAACCATAGGCCTTGACCTTAAGCCCGAGGACAAAAAGTATCTGCGTGAGCATACCGAGTATGTTGACGAGCTCAAGGACTGAAAAGCCGTAACGTCAAGCATAAGCACATAAAATCAAGGCTTTCGTTTCAGGTGAGACGAAAGCCTTTTTATTGCCGATCACAGAAAAGCTTACTTTTTGTATAAGCTTTCAGCATTTGCGGATATTGACTGTTTGCCGTCATAATTATATAATAATTTATAACATAATTTCGCCGCATATGTGATATGCCGCACAAGTAAAGAGGTTCATCATGACAAATAAAAGCTATTCAATTATTTTCAGCAGCCCGACAGGCAACACGAAGCTGCTCGCCGACACCATTCGCGACGCGCTGCCGGAGGAAAACTGCAATTATTTCGGAGTGAGCGAAAACGCCGATACACAATCCGACATTTTATTTATAGGCTTTTGGACGGATAAGGGAACCGCCGACAAGGCGACCTTGGATTTGCTCGAAAAGCTGAAAAATAAAAGGATTTTTCTTTTTGGAACGGCGGGCTTCGGCGGAGACGAGGAGTACTTCAAAAAAATCCTCGCAAATACAAAAAAGAGCATTAGTGGCAGCAACATCACAGTCGGTGAGTATATGTGTCAGGGAAAAATGCCGCAAACGGTCAGGGAGCGCTATGTCAAAATGAAAAGCCTGCCGAATCCCGTGCCGAATCTCGATATGCTGATTGAAAACTTTGACCGTGCTCTGTCTCATCCCGACGAAAACGATTTGAAAAGGCTGAGGCTCTCCGTGGAAAAGCTGTAATAAGAAGCGACAGCATAAACGCTCCTGTTAAGCTGTGCCGCGTATCATATTACTATTGATTTATTGTAAAAATAATGATAAAATATTCAGCGTAGCACGTAAGCAGGTGTAGTTTAATGGCAGAACATCAGCTTCCCAAGCTGAATACGGGGGTTCGATTCCCCTCACCTGCTCCAAAAACGGCAAGCATCCTTTGATGCTTGTCGTTTTTTACTTTTTCACATTTTACTCTCGTCTCGCTTTTCTTTCGTCTACCCTTCGTCCGCTCACTTCATTATTCGCTGTTCACTTTTCTCTCTTCGCTCAACCTCTCCTCTCTTGCAGAGGAAGGTGAGCCTCGTCAAGGCAAGCCGGAGGGATTCTGCGGAGTTATACGGAATTTGAATAAAAAGCGCAATACCTTTTAATCCCTCAGTCCGCTCGCAAACTCGCGTCTAGCTCCTGACGGGAGCCCGTCCCCTTTGTCACTTCGTGACATTTCCCCACACC
>ERZ791667.378-NODE-378-length-27961-cov-5.87859_pt1 | contig 27961 bp, 20 predicted proteins | sample MGYA00509959_ERZ791667 | MGnify/ENA primary metagenome ERZ791667 (study PRJEB30046, sample SAMN00715196) | human gut metagenome | study: EMG produced TPA metagenomics assembly of the A metagenome-wide association study of gut microbiota in type 2... | reverse complement strand
CACTTTTAGACAGATGAATCCCTTCAGAGAGCAATCTCCGGAGGGATTCTTTTTTTGTATCTACCTCTTTCTTTTTATTATTCCAATTCTTAGGTTCTATATTCTTATGGCTCACCCGATATTTAGTGGGGGAAAATAAAATTATCTATGTATCGTGGGAAATTCAATGTTAGAGTCTTTGGTAAGTTTTATATTACCCTTTAATATATTATTCTGTTCTACAGTAGTAAAAGTAGAAAGTAATGCAGAGACTCCGTTCATTCATTTGGATTAGATTGCTTCTGTAGAGTATGTCCATGATTCGAATATAGAATTCAAGGGATGGTTCACCTGATAAATCGTGGGATAAAGAAATAAGCTTATTTTTACGGTATGTAAATTCACTACAGGTGTCTGCATGAAGCCATTTTCAAGGTGTGGATCAATTCGTCAGTGAAGATTCATGATTATCGGATTTTGTTTAACCTTTCTCTTTGAAGCAGGGGCTATGATCAGATACGATGTGATGATAGAAACCATATTGTTAATTCCCTTTCCATTCTATTTTGTACTAAAAATTGAGGGAAATGCGAAAGTGTGCACAAATTGTTTCTTTTTTAACTTCTTTTTGTCGCTACCTCAAATAAAAGCTGTATCTTTGTTTGAAATTTGACAATCCCGTTATTCTGTGAATGTTTTTTGGGCTATAATTTGAGCAAAAAGCAATCAGATATAATAAAGGGAGAACAAAAGGAAAGAATAGAAGCAGATGATAGAACGTTTTTTGAGCAAAACGAAATTTACTTCTCAAGAGGATTTCGTGAAGAACTTCAAGATTAGGGTTCCTGAGAATTTTAATTTTGGATATGATGTAGTGGATGAGTGGGCCAAAGAAGCCCCAGGTAAGATTGCTTTATGTTGGACCAATGACTATGGACGCGTGCGCAGGTTTACTTTTGCTGAAATGAAAGAGTACACGGACCGCACTGCGGCTTATTTCTTGTCTTTGGGTGTTCGTAAGGGAGATCGTGTCATGCTGATGCTGAAGCGTCGCTATGAATTCTGGTTTTCTATTATTGCCTTACATAAGATCGGTGCTATTACCATTCCGGCAACTCATTTGCTCACGAAGCATGATATCGTATACCGAAACCGGGCTGCTGAAATCAAGATGATTGTTTGTGCCGGCGAAGACAACATTCTGAATCATGTTCGTGAATCACTGCCAGATTCACCATCTGTTGAAACCGTTATTTCTGTCGGTCCGAAAGTGCCTGAAGGATTTGAAGATTTCTATAAGGGACTGGAAGATGCTCCGGAATTCGAGAAACCGCAGCATCCGAATACAAATGATGATATCTCTCTGATGTATTTTACATCGGGAACTTCCGGCGAACCGAAGATGGTTGCCCACGACTTTACTTATCCGCTTGGTCATATCGCCACCGGATGCTTCTGGCACAACCTGAACGAGCACAGTCTGCATTTGACGGTAGCTGATACCGGTTGGGGTAAGGCCGTGTGGGGAAAACTTTACGGACAGTGGATTGCTGGAGCTACTGTTTTTGTTTACGACCACGAAAAGTTTGTTCCGGCAGATATTCTGCAGATGATTCAGGACTACAAGATTACTTCCTTGTGTGCTCCTCCGACCGTATTCCGATTTTTGATTCGTGAAGACCTGTCCCAGTACGATTTGTCATCATTGAAGTATTGTACGATTGCGGGCGAAGCCTTGAATCCGGTGGTTTACGAGAAGTTCTACGAGCAGACCGGCATTAAGTTGATGGAAGGTTTCGGACAGACAGAGACAGCCCTTTCTATTGCCACATTCCCTTGGATGAAGCCGAAGCCAGGTTCCATGGGTAAGCCCAACCCGCAATATCATGTGGGCCTGCTGAAGGAGGACGGAACTCAGGCCGGTCCTAACGAACAGGGACAGATTGTCATTTATACCGATAAGGGAAAACCGCTGGGACTGTTCAAGGAGTATTACCGTAATCCGGAATTAACCCGCTCCGTATGGCACGATGGAATCTACTATACTGGCGATGTGGCCTGGTATGACGAAGACGGTTATTTCTGGTTTATCGGTCGTATTGATGATGTCATCAAGAGTTCCGGCTATCGTATCGGTCCATTCGAAGTGGAGAGTGCGCTGATGACCCATCCCGCCGTTTTGGAATGTGCCATTACGGGAGTTCCTGACGAAATCAGAGGACAGGTAGTCAAGGCTACCATTGTGTTGACTGCTGCCTATAAGGACAAGGCAGGTGAGAATCTGGTTAAGGAACTGCAGAATCACGTGAAGCAGGAAACAGCTCCTTACAAGTATCCGCGTGTGATCGAGTTTGTAGATGCTCTTCCGAAGACCATCAGCGGAAAGATCCGTCGGGTAGAGATTCGCAAAGGCGATGAGAAATAAATCTCTTTTCTTCTTGTAACAGAAAAGAATACAACATAAAGGTATAAATTTCTTTTTGTGAGGGTTCTCCATGTCCTGAACTCTGTCAAAAAGAAATTTATACCTTATTTTTTTGATGTTAGTGCCTTGAATATGGCATTTGATGGGGCTGTGAGCGGGCAGGGCAGATATTCCTTTTCAAGAACGGACTGTTTGTATGTATTGCAGTTGGGGTATTCTCAATTTCTAGTTTGTTGAGAGCAGGATAAAACGGAATTCTAAACCTCTAAAAGGTATTGTGCGAAAAAAGTCTATACAGAAAGAAGTTCCGCAAAGAACGTTTTAGAGAAACGCACATGGCTTCAGCAGGAACATTTTACAAAGCAAAAGAAAGGCTGATGCTATGGCTTGATAAGGATTTTGACAGGATGCTTTGACTATCCAGTATTTAAACTTATCACTTTTCGGAGTGATCATCTTCAGGTTAAGTTCTCTCCTTTTTTGGTTCAGTCAAGGAGATATTCTTTTTTCTTGTTTTATAGGATTATAAGCAATGCTACTTCAGAATCCCGCCTGATAAGATACAAAATTGTTAAAGGATAAGAAAAAAAATGTTTTTGATTTTATCCTGAGTGAATATTTGATTTTTTTTTACTTTCTTTGTTTTACATTTGGGAGAAAACTAATATTCTATAAACATAGAACCGTTACCGGGTTCTTTACTTAAAACGAAAACAGATAATCTAAAACAATGATTGGAAACAAAATGAGAGGTGTGATGCTCTTTTCGTTGGCATGGGCCATGAGCCTGAATGCCCAGACACGTACGGAGCGTTTACTCGAAAAGGGTTGGACTTTTACCAAAGGAGACAGTACCGTTTATTCGGCAGTAGATTTTAATGACAAAGGATGGCAGAAAGTAACAATCCCACACGATTGGGCTATTTACGGTCCTTTCAGTATTGATAATGACAAGCAGAATACAGCCATTCAGCAGGACGGACAGAAAGAGGCTATGGAGCATGCCGGAAGAACCGGAGGTTTGCCTTTTGTGGGCACCGGCTGGTATCGTCTGGATCTGAAGGTTCCTGAATATACCGCAGGAAAGAAGTGTGTGCTGTTGTTCGACGGAGCCATGAGCCATGCCCGTGTGTTCATCAACGGAAAGGAAGCCGCATATTGGCCTAACGGATACAATGCCTTTATGGTAGATGCTACGGATTACCTGAAACAGGGAGAAACCAATGTGCTGGCCGTACGTCTGGAGAATGAGAACGAGTCTTCCCGCTGGTATCCCGGTGCCGGACTTTATCGGAATGTCCGTCTGATTGTTACTGACGATGTGCATGTTCCGGTTTGGGGTACGCAGTTGACTACTCCGGTTGTGCAGGAAGATCATGCCAAGATTCTCTTGAAAACCAAACTGGAATTCCCCAAGGACAAGAAGTTAAACGATTATAGAATTGTTACGGAAATTAAGGATGCAGCAGGTAAAGTGGTTGCTACGAACGAGCGTGAAGGAGGTGCCGATGGTGTATTTGCCGGTGCCAACACCTTTGAGCAGGAACTGGTTGTAGCCGATCCTCAGTTGTGGTCGCCCGAAACTCCGGTGCTCTACACGGCTGTGTCTAAAATCTACGAAGGCAGCGAACTGAAGGACGAGTATGAGACTCCGTTCGGAATCCGTACGTTGGAGATTATACCGGACAAGGGATTTTTCCTGAATGGCAAACCGTTGAAGTTTAAGGGAGTCTGCAACCATCATGATCTCGGACCTTTGGGAACGGCTACAAACGAAGCGGCACTTCGCCGTCAGATCCGAATCATGAAGGATATGGGCTGTAATGCCATCAGAACTTCGCACAACATGCCTTCTACCGAGCTGGTGCGTATCTGCGACGAGATGGGTATGATGCTGATGCTGGAATCTTTCGATGAGTGGCAGACAGCCAAGGTGCAGAACGGATACCATAAGTATTTCAAGGATTGGGTGGAAAAGGATCTGGTGAATCTGGTGCATCATTTCCGCAACAATCCGAGCGTGGTGATGTGGTGTATCGGAAACGAGGTGCCCGATCAGTGGAACGGACATGTAGGTGCCAAGCTGACCCGCAAGTTGCAGGATATCTGCCATCGCGAAGATCCTACCCGTCCGGTGACATTGGGAATGGATGCTCCCGATGCGGTGGTCAACAATAATATGGCAGCCGTATTGGATGTGCCAGGCTTTAATTACCGTCCGCACAAATACCAGGAGAATTATGCCAAGTTGCCGCAGCAGATCATTTTGGGTAGCGAAACGGCGTCTACGTTGAGTTCACGTGGAGTATACAAGTTCCCGGTTGAGCGTCGTTCGATGATGAAGTACGATGACCACCAGGCTTCTTCTTACGATGTGGAGCACTGTTCCTGGTCAAACCTTCCGGAGGACGATTTCATGCAGCACGAAGACAATCCATACTGCATCGGAGAGTTCGTATGGACCGGATTCGATTATCTGGGCGAGCCTACACCTTATTACTCTGATTGGCCAAGCCATTCTTCTCTGTTCGGTATTGTCGATCTGGCCGGTATTCCGAAAGACCGTTACTACCTGTACCGCAGTCATTGGAACAAGGAGAAAGAAACCCTGCATGTGTTGCCGCACTGGACCTGGACCGGTCGTGAGGGCGAGGTGACTCCGGTATTTGTCTATACCAATTATCCGTCTGCCGAGCTCTTCATCAATGGCAAGAGCCAGGGCAAGCGCACCAAGGATACCAGCGTGACCATTGATGGCAGTAAGGACGAGAAGTCGCAGAAAGAGTTCAAGCGCCAGAGCCGTTACCGCCTGATGTGGATGGACACCAAATACGAGCCCGGAACACTGAAGGTGGTGGCTTACGACGAGCAGGGCAAGGCTGTGGCCGAGAAGGAAATCCACACCGCCGGCGAGCCATACCGCATTGTGCTGAGCGCCGACCGCGATACGATCACTGCCGATGGCAAGGATCTTTCTTTTGTAACGGTAAGTGTGGTAGATAAGGATGGCAATCTCTGTCCGAATGCCGACAATCAGATTTCCTTTAAGGTAAAGGGAGCCGGTACTTATCGTGCGGGAGCTAACGGTGACCCGACCAGTCTGGAGTCCTTCCAGAAGCCTCAGATGAAGGTGTTCTCCGGAATGATGACCGCCATTGTCCAGTCCGAAGAAAAGGCCGGAACCATCCGTTTGGAAGCTTCTTCCAAGGGATTGAAGAAAGCGGAAATCATTATCCGCAGTGAGAAGAAATAAAAAATGACCTGTAAAAGTTTTCCTGTGCTTCCCTGTTTCCGGGGAAGACAGGAAAACTTTTCATTTTTAAAACCGTCTGATTTTATGAAACGTTTTCGGTATGCGATACGTCAGTTTCACCGATGGTCGGGTTTGCTGGTTGCAATTCCCTTTGCTGTGATCAGCATTACGGGGGCCTGTCTGGCTTTTGAACCCCAGTTCCTTCGGCTAATGCATTCGGAACTTTATGAGCTTCCCCGGCCTTATGCAGCGGGCGAAGTTTCCATCCGCTCCGTTTCCGAAAAGGTAGAGCGGCAGTTGTCCGACGGGATGACTTTAGGCGCCTTGCAGATCGGTCGGCCTGATGAAGCCTGGATTTATGAAATCAGCAGCATGCGCAAGGCCGAGCTGTTTGTCGACCCTTCATCCGGAAAGGTTCTGGGAATGATTGACCACGATCAGGGAGGCTTCTATCAGTTGCGGAAGCTGCACCGCTGGTTGGGCGATACGCTCAACCGGGAGAGCGATGCGCCGTGCGTCGGTCGGATTGTCGTCGGTGTGTTTACGGCCTGGAGCATTCTGGTGATTCTTTCCGGATTCTATCTGTGGTTTCCCCGAAGCCGCAAGTCCTGGGCTCTGCGTTTCCGTTGGCCCGGATGGAGTGCGTCGGGATATGCACCCGAGTATCAGCGCCACACTCTGATAGGAGTTTGGTGCGGTGTCCCGATCATTGCTCTGGCACTTACCGGACTGACCTGGTCTTTTCCGGCGTATCGTGACGGTTTCTTTGCCTTATGGGGAGCCGATTACAGTCAGCGCAAAATAAAGTCTGCTGAGGCGGACACGACAGACTGCCGGTATTTATGGGATCAGGCATGGCCTTTGATCCGTCAGGCAAATCCGTCTTTGAAGAAAGTGCAATTTGAAGAAACGGCGGTAGAGGTTACTTCCTTGCGTCCTTTTCCCGGGATTACCGTAACAGACCGCTATCTGTTGTCGTCGGCTTCCGGAGGGCTGAATTCTTTTCCTCGTGAGGCGCAACGGGCCCGCAGTGTCCGTGCCGGAATCGTGCTGGTGCACGAAGGGCTTTGGATGGGGGTGTTCTCGCAATGTCTTACTTTCCTTTGGGCCTTGTCCGGCGCTTATCTTTCCGGGTCGGGCATTCGTTTGTGGAAGTTTCGCAGGTTGCGGAAAAAATAACGGTGGAGCCATTTTTCAAATGGTCCTGATGAAATGAAAAAATGATTGAGATCATATTGTAAAATCATCAGCATCATTTTTCAGGTTCTTCAGATGCTGGTGTTCTTTAAGAAAGTTTCTTTGGAGAAGAAAGAAAAAAGGAGTTGCTTCACCATGCGTGAGGCAACTCCTTTTTCTATCCTGTATTCTTCTGCAGAGCGGTTCATCTTACATGCAATTCCTTCTTTATCCGGGAATCGCAGCAAGATTGAATCTTGTTGCTTACTGCTGTTTCTGTAATTTATTGAACTCTTTCTGTGCCTTCTTGATTCGTACACCATTGATCAGTTCGGCTATTCCGTAGAAGATGGAAGTATAACCCAGAATCAGGAAAGGCAGGGAAGCGGTTTCCATCGGTTTGAGCAGGATGAGCAGTCCCATACCCAGTACGGCCAGTGAGAACAGGTACATGTACCACGCAATCCGGATGATTTTCCGGAATTTGATGAACGTGAAAATCTGGTTGGCACCCGCCAGCATGATGATGATTCCCAGTACAAACATCAGATAGGCGATGAACAGTTCCGGAAATACGGCCATGAAAATACCGAAAAGAAAACTGCCCAGTCCCACAATCGGGAATACCGGTTTGTAATATACCTCCTTGCTTTTGGTGGCAATCAGATAATTGATGAGCGAGTAACATCCGGAGATTCCAAACAGGATGCCGATAATCATGACCAGCGCCACCGTCATGCGTTCCGGATTCAGCACCAGAAGCAGACCGATAAGAATGGAGCAGAGTGCTCTGAATATAAAACTATTCGTATAATTCATAATGGTAGTTGTTTTAGAGATTAATACAAACATACGAAAAAAAACAGACCGGTGAAAGGTTTTCTGCAGAAAAACTGTTTTCCTGAACACCGGATACAGAACAAAAAACTCCGGTTCCCACCAGGATGTGTAGAGAACCGGAGATTTATATTTTCAGTCTGTAAAAGTCTGGTCTCAGGAATAAGTTTCCCGTGTCTGACGTTTACGGATTACTGACCTTCTTTCTTTTTCAGCTCGGCATCGAACTGACGGATGGCCTGCATACCCTCGTTGCATGCGCAAGGACCGCTGATACAGCCGCCCGGGCAAGCCATTACCTCGATCATCTTTGTCGGGCACTTGCCGGTCTTGGCATAAGCGCGCAGCTGACCGATAGACTTCTTGTCCAGGTTGGCTACGATGGTTCCCTGCATGGTCTGGTCGCCTACCATATTCTTCACGGCAGTGAACACACCACCGGTCTTTGCAAAACCGTGTGCGTCGTGTCCGGCATGCTCTTCCGGCAGGAAGTCCTCGCAATCTTCAATCTTGATGTCCAGGCCTTCCAATACAGCCTCTACCTCGCGGAAAGTCCATACGAAATCCACATTCGGGTTCTTGTTTCCTTCGGCACGCTTGGAAGCACAAGGAGCGATGAACACATTGATTCCGTCCGGATATTTCTTGCGTGCATACTCAGCGATGTAATACATTGGAGAACCGGTGGTAGAAACATAAGGTTTCATGTCCGGAATATGCTTGTTGACCAGCTCTACATAAGCCGAGCAGCAGCTGGTGGTCATAAACGGAGCACCTTCTTCCATTCTCTCCTTGAACTCGGCAGCCTCGTTGCGGATGGTCTCTTCGGCACCGTAAGCCACCTCAAGAACATCGTCGAAACCGATGGCCTTGAAAGCACCCAATACCTTTTCGATAGGCTGTTTGAACTGAGCCAGGATAGAAGGAGCCACCATGGCAACCACTTTCTTTTCCTTCTTCTTGATTTCCTTCAGCACATCGAATACGCAGCATGCGTCGAAGATGGCACCAAACGGACAAGCGTTCATACACTTGCCGCAGTAGATACACTTCTCCGGATCGATATGTTCCACTCCGTACTCGTCCTTTGAGATGGCCTTTACCGGGCACGCCTCTTCACAAGGCACAGGGATATAGACGATAGCGTGGTACGGACATACCTGATGACATTTGCCACAGCTGATACAAGTATCGTGGTCAATCACTGCCTTTCCGTCGTGGTCGTAAGAAATGGCATTCTTCGGACAGTTGTTGTAGCAAGACTGGGCTGCACAACCGCGGCACAGGTTACTAACCTCGTAGTTGATCTTCACGCAAGAAGAGCAGGCCTCGTCCATCACGCTCAGGATGCTCTTGTTCGGGCGCAGGCCGTTGCGGTCGAGCATCTTCTGGGCATAGCTGGAGAGCGGTTCGTTTTCGTCCTTCTCATCCTCCATGTCGAAGCCCATCATGGCCATGGTTTTATACTTGGTTACGGCGCGTTCCTTGTAAACGCAGCAACGTCCCTTTGGCTTTTGTTTGCGCGGATGCAACTCGATGGGGAGACCGTCGATTTTTTCCAGCAACTCGTCATTTTTCCACATTTTTACCAGTTTAGCCAGCAACTGGTATCGAATGTACATAATATTATTTGTGTATGCCATAATGAATAACAGTAATTGGGTTTGAGTATACAATTGGTGCACAAAAATAATGAAAAAAAGTATTTTTTAAAAGATGCAGCCACTTTTATTTCCCGCTTCTCCCTGTTTTTGATTACTGCTTTGTGTGTTTTTATAAAAAAAGCGAATCCGGCCTACTATTTTTTAATGATTCTTGCGCGTGTTCTATATAAGAATTGATAACTTTGTAATCATTTTAATTATAGACTTTATGTATGATTCGATAAATGACTCCACGCTTGAGGCCTGGGTGGGTACGCTCAGCCGCGGAGAGAGTCTGGGGCGTGAAGACTATCTGCGCCTGCTTTCACTGTCCGATCACGACCAGCTTGCCTGGCTGATGGGACAGGCACGTGCTGTGGCCGACCGTGAGTTTGGCCGTGGTGTCTACATCCGCGGACTGATTGAGATATCCAACCACTGCAAGAACGGCTGTTATTATTGCGGCATCCGTAATGCCAATGCCTGTGTGGAGCGCTATCGTCTTTCGTCCGAGGAAATCATGGCCTGTTGCCGTCAGGGATATGAACTGGGCTTCCGCACCTTTGTGCTTCAGGGGGGAGAAGACCCGTTTCAGGATGACGACTGGCTGTGCGAGGTCATCGCTCGCATTAAGGAGGAGTATTCCGACTGTGCCCTGACACTGTCTGTCGGTGAGCGCAGCGAGCAGGCTTACGAACGTTTTCGCCGGGCCGGGGCCGACCGCTATCTGTTGCGTCACGAAACGGCCAATGCGGTGCACTATTCCATGTTGCACCCGGAGAGCATGTCCTTTGAAAACCGGATGCTCTGTCTGCGCACCCTCAAGGCCCTGGGATTCCAGACCGGTGCCGGCATGATGGTCGGTTCGCCGGGACAGACCCTGGAATGTCTGGTGGATGATTTGCTGTTTCTGGAGGCTTTGCAGCCGCAGATGATCGGTATGGGACCCTTCATCCCCGCGCTGCACACTCCGTTTGCCAAGGAGCCGGCCGGCAGTGTACCGCTCACCCTGTTGCTGCTTTCGGTGCTCCGTCTGCGCTTTCCACGCGTCCTGCTGCCCGCCACGACGGCCTTGTCGACCCTCGACCCGCAGGGACAGGAGAAAGGACTGTTGGCCGGAGCCAATGTGATTATGCCCAATCTGTCGCCCCTGACGGTGCGCCGCAAGTATGCACTTTATGCCGACAAGAAGTATCTGGGCAACGAGGCGGCCGAGCAGATCGGGCGTCTGGACGAGAAACTGAAAAAGATCGGTTTTCATATAAGTTACGAGAGAGGAGATTTTAAACCATAACACATAATAACATGATATATAATCCGAAATCATTACGAGCAGAAGAATTTATCAGTCACGAAGAGATTCTGGCTACTCTGGAATATGCGCAGGAGCATAAGAACGACCGCGAACTGATTCTCTCCATTCTGGAGAAAGGCGAACAGATGCAGGGCATCACCCATCGTGAGGCCGCCGTGCTGGTTACGGTGGAAGACCCGGAACTGACCGAGCGCATGTTTCATCTGGCACGCCGCATCAAGGAGCACATCTATGGCAACCGCATCGTGATGTTTGCTCCGTTGTACTTGTCCAACTATTGTATCAACGGCTGTGTCTACTGCCCTTATCATGCCAAGAACAAGACCATTCGCCGCAAGAAACTTTCACAGGAGGAAATCCGTCAGGAAGTGATAGCCTTGCAGGACATGGGTCACAAGCGTCTGGCTCTGGAAACAGGCGAGGACCCTAAGAACAACCCGATAGAATATGTGTTGGAGAGCATCAAGACCATCTACGGTATCAAGCACAAGAACGGTGCCATCCGACGCGTGAATGTAAACATTGCCGCTACCACCGTAGAGAACTACCGCCGTTTGCACGATGCCGGCATCGGTACTTATATCCTGTTTCAGGAAACTTATCATAAGGAGAACTACGAACGCCTGCATCCAACAGGGCCCAAGAAGGATTACGCCTACCACACCGAGGCTATGGACCGCGCCATGCAGGGCGGTATTGACGATGTGGGACTGGGTGTTCTCTTCGGTCTGAACAACTATGCCTACGATCTGGTGGGTCTGTTGATGCACGCCGAGCATCTGGATCAGACCTATGGCGTGGGACCGCATACCATCAGTGTGCCTCGCCTCTGTCCGGCCGATGATATTGATACCAAGGATTTTGAGAACTGTCTGCCCGATTCCATTTTCCATAAGATTGTGGCCGCCATCCGTATCGCCGTGCCTTATACCGGCATGATCATCTCAACCCGTGAGAGTAAGGCCAGCCGGGAGAAGGCGCTCGAACTTGGAGTTTCCCAGATCAGTGGCGGATCGCGCACCAGTGTGGGCGGTTATGTGCACGAGGAGAGTGCCGAGGAGAATTCCTCACAGTTTGATGTGAGCGATCGCCGTACGTTGGACGAAATTGTGGGCTGGCTGCTCGATTTGGGCTATGTGCCCAGCTTCTGTACGGCCTGCTATCGTGAAGGACGCACCGGCGACCGCTTTATGTCGCTGGCCAAGCGCGGACAGATTGTGAACTGCTGCGCCCCGAATGCGCTGATCACCCTGAAAGAATACTTGCAGGACTATGCCTCGGAGCCTACCAAGGCCAAGGGCGTGGAAATGATTCGCCAGGAAATCGCCAAGGTGCCTAACCCGGTTATCCGTGAGCGCGCCGAGCGTTTCCTTCAGGAAATCGAGCAGGGAGCACGCGACTTCCGTTTCTGATTCCACGGCCTTATACCTTATCTTATAAACCAACATCAGAAGAATAGAAAATCAATATGGAAGTTGCACGTTCCAATCGTTTTCACATCGGTTTCTTCGGTCCCTGCAATGCCGGAAAATCCTCCCTGCTGAACGCACTGGTGGGGCAGGATGAGGCCATTGTGTCCGACATGGCCGGAACCACCACCGATGTGGTGAAAAAGAATATGGAGATCAGTGGTGTGGGACCGTGTGTGCTGCTCGATACGGCAGGATATGACGATCAGAGCGAGCTGGGACTGCGCCGTGTGGACAAAACCCGCAAGGAAGCCGCCCGGGTGGATCTGGCCATTCTGGTACTCGGTGCTTATGACTCTCAGACACTTGCCGATGTTCAGGAGTGGAAACGCCACTTTGAGCGGGCCGGCATCCCCCAAATCTATGTGCTGAACAAGGCCGATTTGTTTGCCGATGCGACCGGACAGGCGGCACTGTGGGCCGATGCGCTTCAGATGGCTTGTCTGCCGGTGTCGGCTCATCAGCACGAGGGCATTGATACGTTGCTCGCCCGCATCACCGAAGCCTTGAAGCAGAAAGACGAGATTGAAGACCTCACCGGTAATCTGGCGCAGCCCGGCGATTCGGTGCTGCTGGTCATGCCACAGGACATTCAGGCTCCGAAAGGACGCCTGATTCTGCCGCAGGTGCAGACCCTGCGCAACCTGCTCGACAAGCAATGCTCCGTGATGTGTTGCACACACGACCGCATGGCCGACACCCTGAAACTGCTGTCCGCGCCGCCCAGTCTGATTATTACTGATTCGCAGGTCTTTCCTCAAGTGCGTGCCCTGTGCCCGCCCGAAAGCAGGCTGACCTCGTTTTCTGTACTCTTTGCCCGTTACAAGGGAGATATTCCAACCTTTCTGCAGGGAGCGGCCGTATTGCGCGGTTTGCGCCCTGATGCGCGCATCCTGATTGCCGAGTCCTGTTCGCATACTCCAAAGAACGAAGATATCGGCCGGGTCAAGTTGCCCCGTTTGCTGCGCGCCAAGAAAGGTAATGAATTGCAGATAGATATTGTGGCCGGCAACGATTTCCCCGATGATTTGCGCCCCTATGATCTGATTATTCATTGCGGAGCCTGCATGTTCACGCGCCGTCATGTTCTGGCGCGTATTGCGGCAGCACGGGCGCAGGGTGTGCCCATCACCAATTACGGAATAGCCATTGCCGAGCTGAACGGTATTTTGCCCGACGTGGTTTATCCCGGTTAGTTCGGTGACTGAAGAACGATACAAATAATTTTTATCTTAAAGTAACCCAAACCATGAATTTAAAACTGTTTTGTGTGGCTTGCCTTACGCCCCTGAGTATGGCACTGTATGCCCAGAAGGTATTTGAAATGGAACGCTACGGACTGGTGCCCGATAAGAAAAAGGACATGTCGGTCAAATTGCAGAAGGCTATCGACAAAATCCGTAAGGAAGTGAAGCCCGGCGAAGAATACATCCTTCGTTTCAAGAGTGGCCGTTATAACTTCTATCCGGAGAATGCCGTCAAGAAAACCTATTATGTGTCCAATCACGACCAGCCCAATCCGAAGAGCATCGGTATCGCTCTGGAGGATCTTTCCAACATGACACTCGACGGAGGCGGCGCACAATTCATATTCCACGGTACCATGGTGCCTCTGGCTCTGGTCAATTCCACCAATTGCACGCTGGAGAATTTCTCCATCGACTTTGACAATCCTCACATCACTCAGATCGAGATTGTGAAGAACGAGGGCAAGGGCGGCATGACCTTCCGGGTGGCTCCCTGGGTGCAGTATAAGATTTCGAAGGATACGGTGTTCCATGCCTATGGTTCCGACTGGGATCTGGTGCCGTCTTCGGGCATTGCCTTTGAGAAAGACACCAAACATATTCTTTACAACACCGGCGACCTGTTCTACAGCACCAAGGGAGTGCGTGAAGTGGGCGACCGCCTGTTGCATGCCCCTCTGTGGAACGATGCCCGCCTGAAAGAAGGAACAATCGTGGCCATGCGTGCGTGGAACCGTCCTACACCGGGCGTATTCTTGTCGCACAACACCAATACCACTCTGAAGAAAGTCAGCGTGCACTATGCGCAGGGCATGGGACTGATTGCCCAGTTGTGTGACAACATTCACATGGATGGTTTCAATGTGTGTCTGGACAAGAACTCCAACCGTTACTTCACGACTCAGGCGGATGCCACCCACTTCTCACAGTGCAAGGGCAAGATCACCTCGGTGAACGGCCTTTATGAAGGTATGATGGACGATGCCATCAATGTGCATGGCATTTATCTGAAAATCATGGAGCGTCTGGACGACCATACCCTCCGTGCCCGTTACATGCACGATCAGGCCTGGGGATTCGACTGGGGTTATGCCGGCGACACCGTGACCTTTATCCGCACGCAGACCATGGAGTATCTGGACGGCGTGAACCGTATTGCCGAGATTACTCCGCTCGACGGCAAGAACGGCATCGGCATGCGCGAGTTCAAGATCCGCTTTGAGCAGCCTGTTCCGGCAGAGGTAGACGGCAAGACTTCCTTCGGCATTGAGAATCTGACCTGGACTCCGGAGGTTTACTTTGCTGGAAACACCATTCAGAACAACCGTGCCCGCGGTTCTCTTTTCAGCACTCCGAAAAAGACTCTGGTGGAGAACAACCAGTTCCTCAACACCTCCGGTTCGGCCATCCTGTTGTGTGGCGACTGCAACGGCTGGTATGAAACCGGTATGTGCAAGGATGTGACGATTCGCAACAACAAGTTTGTCAATGCCCTCACCAGCATGTATCAGTTTACCAACGCGGTGATTTCCATCTATCCGGAAATTCCCGATCTGAAGAACCAGGTGAAGTACTTCCATAAAGGTTCCGTGCTGATTGAGAATAATGAATTCCACATGTTCGATGCTCCTGTGCTCTATGCCAAGTCTATTCAGGGACTGGTATTTCAGAACAACAAGATCATCCAGAACAACGATTACAAACCTTTCCACTGGAACAAGCAGCGTTTCTTCCTGGAAAAGGTAGACCAGGTGAAGATTCAAGATTAAAGGACGCAGCCACCGTATTTCGGCAGGAGGGTCCTCAAAAACACAGATCCGGAAAGAGAAGCGCCTTCTCTTTCCGGATTTTTTATGCAAAAGCAGGGGAGAAGTAAAAAAATATACGGAAAAATTTGGTTTGCAACCGTAAAATCACTACCTTTGCAACGCAAAAGAAAAAAGACATGCGGAAATAGCTCAGTTGATAGAGCACTAGCCTTCCAAGCTGGGGGTCGCGGGTTTGAGCCCCGTTTTCCGCTCTGGAGCCAACCTTATTGAGGTTGGCTTTTTTTTGTGCTTTCGCGCGGCATCATGGAGCGCCGGGAGCCGATAAAAAAATGTTCCCAATGATTTTCGAAAATCATTGGGAACATTTTTTTAAATCATTGAGATGATTTTGAACGCTTGTGCCGCCCCGGTTATCAGAAGGGCAGTCTTTCAGCGTTTATACAGAATCATTTCCCCGTTGTGCGTGGCAATCCAGTTATTGTTGAGTACTTTGATTTCGTCATACTCACAGGGGATGATTTTCTTGCCGTTCCGGTCAGAGAGTCCTTTCTTGTTCTTTTGGGTCAGGATAAACTCTCCATAGAAAAACTGTATCCGGTCATATTCACAGGGAATGATTTTCTTGCCGTTCTGGTCGTACACGCCCCGTTTGTTGTTCTGCACCAGAAAGAAATAATTGTTCTGAAAGGTGATGTCGTCGTAGACACAGGGAAGCACCTTCTTTCCGTTGCGCGTATAGATGCCTTTCTTGTTTTTCTTGGTCAGCATAAATTTGCCGTAGAACGGTTGTATCTGGTCAAACTCGCAGGGGATGATGGTCTTTCCGTTGCGGGTGTAGATACCTTTTTTCCCTTCGTTTTCCAGCAGATAGTCATCATAGTAAAGAGTGATGTTGTCGTTTTCGCAGGCAATGACCTTTTTGCCGTTCTTCTTGCAGATTCCTTTTTTATGATCCTTGATAATCAGAAAGTCTCCGTTCTGAAACTTGATGTCATCATATTCACAGGCAATGATCTTCTTGCCGCTTTTGTTGTATAACCCCTGTTTTCCGTCTTTTTCCACCAGATATTCCCCATGAAAATTCTTTATTTTGTCAAATTCGCAGGGAATGATTTTCTTTCCGGTATAGGAGTATAGTCCCTTTTTCCCTTCTTTGGTAATCAGATAGGCTCCCCCAAAGGATTTGATCTGATCGAAAGAGAACGGGATAATCCTTTGTGTATGAATTCTGTTTTGTCTGTTCTGGGCAGACAAAGGGACTGTATGCATACACAAAACACCGTTTAAGAACATGAACGTTAACAGTATTTTGACTATATTCCGATACATGGTATTTATTTAATTATTTTTTCAAAAGCAAATGTAGTATATTTCATAAGATATTACAAGCGGAAATGAAATATATTTTCAGCAGTTTCTGCATTTCTTTCTTTTGGCGGCCTGTTCCTGCGCGCCCCGTTTCTTTTTTATGAAATGCCATCCTGTTCCGATGCGCTCATTGCGGGCGGTTGGTCTCTTCCTGCGGCCAGGGCTTCACTTTGAGGAACTCCCCCGGAGTGGTTCCCGTCACCTGTTTGAACACCCGGTTGAAGTTGCCCGGAGTGGAGAACCCGGTTTCGTAGGCGGTTTCCTGAATCGTGTGGTTGCGGTCGGCAAACATTTCGATGGCGCGGGTGATGCGGAGCGTGTTCAGATAGTTGCTGTTCAGCAGGCGGCTCAGGTTGCGCACGGAGAACCCGAACTCGCGGGCCACCTGTTCGATTCTCAGGTCTTCGCAGGCATGTTCGCGCATATAGTTCAGGGCCGGCCGCAGGCGGGTGTCGTTCGGGAGCGTTATTGTTTTGAGCTGGATGCCCTGGCTGGGGCTCAGTTCCGGAAGCATGCGGAAAAAGAAGTACGCGTAGTGATAAAGGTCCGGTCTGTCGTCTTTTCGGATCACCGGTCCGCAGTTGGAAATGAAACGCAGGTTTTCGGCAATGATTCCGTTGCAGTGATACACGGAGAACCGCGCGTTTTCTTTCTCTACCGAGGCGGCATAGAAGATGACCAGTGAGGCCTGCCGGTTGTTGGTGGACAGGTCGTGCTCCATGTTGGCCGGAATCCAGGCCAGATGCTTTTCCGGCACAAAAAAGTTCTCCTCGCCGATTTGCACATGCAGTGTGCCCGACAGCGTGTAGATAATCTGCGATTTACGGTGCGTGTGCGGGGTGAGCTTGATGTCCTCCCATCCGGTCCGCTTCACGAGAATCTCCTCTTCGGCGGACTGGTTGATGGTTTGTATATAGTTTCTTTGTTCTTCGTTCATAGGGATTTTCTGTTGGCTTTTTCTGCTAATAATATTGCATAATTTGCAAAATCGGTACAAAAATAATCAATTATCTTTGTCTCACCAATAGAACATGACTCAAAACGGAATTATTCATATATAGATGACAGGTAAGAGATTGTTTTTGTATTTGGGCTTTCAAAGCCTGTTGGGGCTGGCTGTGGCCCAGCCCCGTGTGGTGACTCTTGAGGAATTGTTTCAGTGCATCGACGCCTACAACCGGAATGTCAAGTCGGGCGAGTTGCAGATCCGACAGTCCGAGGCGGCTATTGAGGTTGCGAAAAACGACCGTTTGCCTTCGTTGCAGCTGTCGGCCGACTGGCGTTATATCGGCGACGGCTTTACGACCGACCGCAACTTCTCCAACGGCGAACCGGCAGATATGCCTCATGCCGGGAACTCCTTCCTCCTGAAGGCTACACAGACGGTTTACCAGGGAGGAGCCATTTCGCGGAACATCGAGCGCAGCAAGATTCAGAAGAAAGTATCGGAGGACCGTCTGCACAAGACGCGTCAGGACGTCCGTTTCCTTCTTTTGGGGCATTATCTGGACATCTTCCAGCTGTCCAATCAGAAAAAGGTTTATGAGCGCAACATCGAGCAGACCCGGTTGCTGGTGCGCGATATGGAGGCTGCCTACCGTCAGGGTACGGCTCTGAAGAGCGACATCACCCGTTATGAGCTCCAGTTGCAGAACGTGCAGCTGCGCCTCACCCATGTTCAGAACCAGATGGACATCCTGAACCATCAGCTGGTCACTTCCATCGGCTGGCCCGTTACTACGGTGATCGAGCCGGATACAACGATGCTGAAGCAGACTGCCGTGGAGCGTCTGCCCGAGAAAAACTGGATTGAAAGAGCGCAGGATGCCCCGCAGATGCGTCTGGCCCGGGCGCAGGTGGATTTAAGCAAGAACAGCGAACAGTTGCTGAAAGCCGGTATGCGTCCGCATCTCTTCCTGAAAGCCGAGCATGAGTTTTCCGGTCCGATATTGGTAGAAGTGCCGGCCATTGACAAGAACTTCGGGTTCTGGAGTGCCGGTGTGGGCTTGTCCTATAATATTGATGCCCTGTACCGCAACCGTCGGAAGCTGAAGCAGAACAAGGTGGAGCAGCTCGACATGCAGGAGAAGGCCGCTTTGGCCGAAGAAGAACTGCTGAACGACATTCACGAGGCTTATGTCAATCTGGATGAGGCTTACGTGCGGTTGGAAACACAGAAGAAGAGCGTGCAGCTGGCGCATGAGAACTATTACATCGTGAAGCAGCGCTATATGAACGGACAGGCGCTGATTACCGATATGCTCGATGCCAGCAACACCCAGCTTGAGATGGAACTGGAGCTGGCCAATGCCCAGATCGGCATTCTGTATCAATACTATCTGCTGCGCAAGGTGGCAGGTATTCTGTAAGAAAAACAAAGCAATTCTGTAAAACGAAAATAAAAGGATAACAACAATATGATCAAGAACAAAAGACGGGCTATACCCAATTTCTTCATTGCCTTGTGCCTGGTAGCCGGCATCAGCTGGGTAGGCGGCAAGTTCATTCATCTCTCCAACGTGGAGTTTACAGACAATGCCCAGATCAAACAGCACCTCACTCCGGTGAACACCCGGGTGCAGGGATTTATCAAGAAGATTTATTTCGACGAGTATCAGAATGTGAAGAAAGGCGATACGCTGGTGGTCATTGAGGACATCGAATACCAGCTGCGTGTGGCTCAGGCGGAAGCCGACCTGCAAAATGCCCTCACCGGAAAGGATGTGATGCACACAACGATTAACACAACACACAACAACATACTGGTGACTGATGCCGCCATCGAGGAGCAGCGCATCCGTCTGAAAAATGCCGAGACCGACTACAAGCGTTACCTGGAACTGGTCAAGCAGGAGGCTGTTACCCCGCAACAGTTCGACCGCGTGCAGACGGAGTATGAGGCCACCAAAGCCAAGTATGAACAGCTGTTGCGACAGAAGGAGTCGGCTTCGCTGGTCAAGCAGGAGCAGACCCAGCGTCTGGGACAGAATGAATCGGCCATCAAACTGGCGCAGGCCGCTTTGAAACTGGCCAAACTGAACCTGTCCTATACCGTTATTCTGGCCACAACCGACGGAGTGACCGGTCGCAAGGATATTCACGAAGGCGAGCTGGTGCAGCCGGGACAGACTCTGGTCACTCTGGTCGACGGTACCGAGAAATGGATCATCGCCAACTATAAGGAAACCCAGACAACCAATATGAAGGAAGGACAGCGGGTGGAAGTGAAAGTCGATGCCATCCCCGATGTGACCTTCGAAGGACGCATCACCTCCATCTCCGATGCCACCGGAGCAGCCTATTCCGTTATTCCGCAGGATAATTCAGCCGGAAACTTCGTCAAGGTGGAGCAGCGCATTCCCGTACGTATCGAATTCACCGAGAACAATTCCAGAGAGAACCTGTCGCGCCTGCGTGCCGGCATGAACGCGGAATGCTCTGTAAAAATGTAAAGGAGTAGGTGCAGATGGCAGAAGTTCGTCCTAGAATCAGCTATTTCAAGGAGGGGATACCTACTCCCGTCTGTATGTTCCTGTCCATGTTCTTTGCCATGGTCTTCCAGTTCAACGGAGGAGTGTTTCTGCCCACGGCCTATCAGATGTCGAGCGCCCTGGGATGCATACAGGAAGATGTCAATATGGCGGCCTATGCTTCCTACATTGGCATGACGGTGATTTTCCCCATCCTGTTTCGTTTGAAAGCCCGTTTCACCACGCGCCGTATCCTGCTTACTGTGTGCGCCGTGCTGGTTACGTGTAACCTCATTACGCTGCACACCGATCAGGTGCCGGTATTTGTCGTGGTGTGTTTCATCTCCGGATTTTTCCGTATGTGGGGCACCTTCGAGTGCTTCTCCAACACACGGTTGAGTGTCACTCCCTCAGGCAACTTTTCCGTGTTCTATCCGGTGATTTATATCGTGGTACTCGAGAGCATCCAGCTTTCGGGGCTGGTAGCCACACATTTGAGCGACTGGGCCACCTGGCGCTATATGCACTGGCTGGTCATCGCTTTTTTGCTGGTCGTGTGGCTGCTTGTTTTTCTGTGCACCCGCCCGGTACGCAACGGCAAGAAGGTTCCTCTTTACGGGGTGGACTGGGTGAGTGCCTTTTTATGGACCTTGATACTCTTTTCCGTGGTGTTTGTCTGTATCTACGGAGAATACTACGACTGGCTGGACAGTGCCAAGATCCGTCTGGCTCTGGTGGTGGCCGCCGTGTCGCTGATGGTCAATATCAACCGCATGTGTATGCAGAAGCGCCCTTACATTGACATACAGGTGTTCCGTTACCGGCATTTCCCCACCATCTTGTTCCTGTTTCTGATGCTCTGCTTCTTTCTGACGGTTTCGTCCGTGCTTCAGAATCTGTTCATGACTTCGGTGCTGGGCTACGACAGCCTGAATGCCGTGTCGCTCAACTGGTATGTCTTTGTGGGTATTCTCATCGGTGCGGCAACGGTGTTCTACCGTCAGGTAGTCCTGCGCAAGGGCTTCAAGTTCTTGATCTCCGTGGGCTTCCTGCTGATTGTCGCCTATCAGTATTACATGTATTTTCTGATTGATCCGGAGCTCAACATCGAGAGTTTCTACGTACCCAATCTGCTCAAGGGCATCGGTTATGGCATTCTTTATATCTGTCTGACCATCTACATTGCCAAGAGCGTCCCTTTCAAGCATTTCTTTCAGGGACTCTGTGTGCTCAGTTTCATCCGTACCAGTGTGGCCACCCCTTTGGGTACTGCCATTCTGAACCGGGCCATGAAATATATGCAGAAAGACAATATCGGACTGCTCAGCCGCAATATTGACCAGAGCTATACCACGCAGACGGGCCATTCCGGTTTTCAGGAACTCTATGCCGAGGTGATCCGTCAGACCATGCTGACCAGCCTGAAGGAACTGTTCGGAGTGGTGTGTATCATCGGTTCCGTGTTCCTGCTGGCGGTACTGTTCTTTCACCCGATCCGTTCGCGGTGGCACTATTATCAGCGGCGTCACCGCTCACAATCCCTGCAACATCTTCATCGTTCATAATCACGAAGGCCCCGGCGAATGGGTATCAAATCCCATGGCCGGGGCCTTCAATATTTTGAAGTTGTCTTTTTCGTTACGGGGCCGTTATTCCAGTCCGTGCATCATTTTTTTCAGAATGCCCGTCAGGCAGAACAGAATTACCGCCGCTACGGCACTCATGATGGCAAAGAGCATGAAGAAGTCAAACAGGTCGGCCACATGATAGCCCAGCAAGTGCTTGTCCACTCCTTCCTCAGGATAATAGCTGCTCAGCATGCCGGCAAATTTGTTGGCTGCTGCCGTACTCATGTACCACACACCCATCATCAGTGAGGAGAAACGTGCCGGCGAGAGTTTGTTTACCATAGACAGACCGATGGGGGAGAGACAGATTTCGCCCATGGTGTGCAGCATATACAGACTGGTGAGCCACAACATGCTGACTTTGACATTCGGGTCCAGATCCTTCACTCCGAAAGCGATGACCACATAACCCACAGCCAGCAGTAACAGACCGATGGCCTGTTTCATGGGCGACGACGGTTCCAGACCGCGCTTGTCCAATGCGCCCCACAGAGCGGTGAAGAGCGGAGTGAGGCACACCAGCATCACTGGGTTGAACGACTGGAAATAAGAAGCCGGCATTTCCCAGCTGCCCAGATGGCGGTCGGTCTGCTCGTCGGCAAAGAAGGTAAGCGAAGCGCCTGCCTGTTCGTAGGCTGACCAGAAGAAGATCACGAAGAAGGCGATGATATAAATCACTCCGATGCGTGCCTGCTCGATGCGGGTGAGCGACTTGTCCGTGATGATGATCACCGGCACTACGATGCTGATGGCATAGATGGCCGTACCGATCAGGTCAGCGCCCTCGAAGATACGGCTCCAGTCATGCAGATAGTTCCAGTTGATGGAGAAGAGCAGAAAGAGCACGACTGCCGACAGAATGCCCAAAACGGTTTTACGGCTGGAACCCGATTTTGCCGGAGCGGCTGCAACTTGCTGTGTGCCGGCTCCGGTCTGCTGTGCGTCTGTCGTTGTCTGTTGCGCGTTGGCCTTGGCTGACGGTATCGTTCCGATGGGTGCTCCTTCAGGAGTCACGATATATTTGTTCTTGAATGCGCAGAAAAGCACCGTGCCCAGAATCATACCGACGCAGGCCGAAAGGAATCCCCATTTGAAATCGTCCGGATTGCCCGTGTCGCCCACGAAGCCACACCACAGCGGCGCGATGAAGGAACCCACGTTCACACCCATATAGAAGATGGTGAAGGCTGAGTCCTTGCGGTGGTCTGTCGGTTCATACAGGTCGCCCACCATAGTCGAGATGTTCGGCTTGAAGAAACCGTTTCCCATAATCAGCGTGAAGAGTCCGAGGAACATGAGCGGTACCGACAGTCCGGTCTGCTGATGGAAGCACGCGCTCAGGAACATGAAGAACTGTCCCAGAGCCATGATCACGGCACCGAACACGATGGATTTCCGGTTGCCCCAGTAGCGGTCGGCAATGTATCCGCCGATCAGCGGGGTGAGGTAGACCAGTCCGGTGTAGCTGCCGTAGATTTCCGAAGCCAGTTCCTTGTTGAAGAGCAGCGCCTGCGTCATATACAGGATGAAGATGGCGCGCATGCCGTAATAGCTGAAGCGTTCCCACATTTCCGTGGCAAACAAAAGATAAAGTCCTTTAGGATGTTTTGCTGAAAAACTCATTTTTGTTCTGTTGTTTTTATGATCGTTTTGTTTTAAGTTTCGGTTCGGACAGATATAAACAAAAACGAGAAAGTGGCGTCTGCATGAGGCGCACCTTCTCGTTTGTTTCAGATACAATCTCTTGTATTATCTGATGAACAGAAGTTCTCTGTATTTCGGCAGTGGCCACAGCTCGTCGTCCACGATCAGTTCGAGCTTGTCCACATGATATCTGATTTCCTCCAGTTTCGGTGCCACGGTGTCGTGATAAGCGATTGCTTTCTCGCGCTCGCTCTCAATCTGGTTGGCCACCTTGCGGGCTTCGATCAGTTTCTCCACATTTTCGGTGATGAAGCTGGAGTGTGCGGCGATGTTACGGATCAGTTCCACGTTCTTGGCGCTCAGTCGGGCTGCCTCCTCTGCCGGGAAGATCTGCTGCATCTTGTGCACATTGTCAATCAGTGTGCTCTGGTAGCGGGTAGCCACCGGAATGATGTGGTTCATACACAGGTCGCCGAAGATGCGGGCCTCGATCTGAACCTTCTTGGTATAAGTTTCCCACTTGATTTCGTTACGTGCTTCCAGTTCCGAGCGGGTAAATACGTGTGCTTTTGCAAACATATCCACAGAACTCTGGTCCAGATAGCGGTCGAACACCAGCGGACAGCTGGATTCCACATCCAGTCCGCGGCGTGCAGCCTCCTCTTTCCACTCGTCGCTGTAACCGTTTCCGTCGAAGTGGATCGGCTTGCAGGTCTTGATGTCCTCGCGTACGATCTTCAGGATGGCCTTGGTCTTTTCCATACCGCCGGCAATCAGTGCGTCGACACGCTCCTTGAAGTTGATCAGCGCCTCGGCTACGGCAGAGTTCAGTGCAATCATTGCGCTGGCGCAGTTTGCTTCAGAACCTACGGCACGGAACTCGAAGCGGTTTCCGGTGAAGGCGAATGAAGAAGTACGGTTGCGGTCTGTATTATCAATCAGCAATTCCGGGATTTCCGGGATATCCAGTTTCATTTCATGCTTGCCGGCGATGGTAATCAGTTCGTCGTCGCTGGCGTTCTCCAGATGACTCAGGATTTCTGTCAGCTGGTCGCCGAGGAAAGAAGATACGATTACCGGAGGAGCCTCATGACCACCCAGACGGTGTGCGTTTGTGGCGCTCATGATGGAAGCCTTCAGCAGTCCGTTATGCTTGTAAACCGCCATCAGGGTTTCCACGATGAAGGTCACGAAGCGCAGGTTGTCCTGCGGGGTCTTGCCCGGTCCGTGCAGCAGCACGCCGTTGTCGGTAGCCAGTGACCAGTTGTTGTGCTTTCCGGAACCGTTGATTCCGGCAAACGGTTTCTCATGCAGCAGGCAGCGGAATCCGTGTTTGCGGGCCACCTCTTTCATGAGCGACATGATGAGCATGTTGTGGTCGATGGCCAGGTTACACTCCTCATAAATCGGAGCCAGCTCAAACTGGTTCGGAGCCACCTCGTTGTGGCGGGTCTTGCAAGGGATACCCAGCTCCAGCGCCTGAATCTCCAGATCAGACATGAAGGCAGCCACACGGCTTGGGATAGAACCGAAGTAGTGGTCGTCCATCTGCTGGTTCTTGGCAGAGTCGTGTCCCAAAAGTGTACGGCCGGTCATGAGCAGGTCGGGGCGGGTGGCATACAAGCCTTCATCCACCAGGAAGTACTCCTGTTCCCAACCCAGGTTTACGATGACCTTCTTCACTTCCGGATCAAAATAGTGGCACACATCCGTTGCCGCCTTGCTCACTGCATGGATGGCCTTTTTCAGCGGTGCCTTATAATCCAAAGACTCACCGGTGTAAGAGATGAAAACGGTAGGAATCATCAGCGTGTCACCGATGACGAACACCGGCGATGCGTGATCCCATGCCGAGTAGCCGCGAGCTTCGAAAGTGGAACGGATACCACCGTTCGGGAAAGAAGACGCATCGGTTTCCTGCTGTACGAGCTGCTTTCCGGAGAATTCTTCGATCATTCCTCCCTTGCCGTCGTGCTCCACAAAAGCGTCATGCTTTTCGGCAGTACCTTCGGTCAGAGGCTGGAACCAGTGTGTGCAATGGGTTACTCCCAGTTCCATGGCCCATTTCTTCATACCTTCGGCCACCTGATCGGCTGTTTTCAGATCCAAAGAGGCACCGTTGTCCATCACGTCGCACATTTTCTGGTATGCCTCTGCCGACAGATACTTGTACATTTTCTGGCGTGTAAAGACATACTTCGCAAAAAATTCCGACGGACGCTCTTCGGGTTTGTTAAACGCCACGGCCTTTTTCTTAAAAGCCTCACCGACTACTTCAAATCTTAATGATGATGACATATAGTAATTCTGTTTTATTGGATTGTTGTTCCTAATAATAGTACTTCTTTTTCGCGTGCAAAGATAAGATTTCCTTATGAAAATCCCTTTTGTTTTTTCTATTTTGTTTTCAAAAAGTCTGTTTTATCCTCTATTGAAAGCATATTTCTTGCTTTTTGCCCGAATGACTGTTGAAACGTACGGCAAATCCTGCTTTGTGAAGACAGAATGCTTTTTCGCTTCTAGTCAATAAAACGGCGGGTCAGATCGCCGAATTCGTCGATGCGGCGGTCGCGAAGGAACGGCCACCAGCGGCGCACGTTTTCCGATCTTTCCAGATCCACTTCCACCACCACATTTTCCTCCTGGTCCTTGGAGGCGCGATACAGGAATTCGCCCTGCGGTCCGGCAATGAAACTGCTGCCCCAGAAAGTGATTCCGTTGGTCTGGCCGGAAGGGTCCGGCTCCCAGCCCACGCGATTCACGGCGATGACCGGCAGTCCGTTGGCCACGGCATGTCCGCGCTGCACGGTGGTCCATGCCTCGCGCTGTCTTTCCTGCTCCTCTACCGGGTCGCTGCTCTCATAGCCGATGGCAGTAGGATAGATAAGCAGTTCGGCGCCCTGCAAGGCCATCAGGCGCGCTCCTTCGGGATACCACTGGTCCCAGCACACCTGCACGCCCAGTTTTCCCAGTGAAGTCTGAATCGGCTTGAAGCCCAGGTCGCCCGGAGTGAAGTAGAACTTCTCATAATAAGCCGGGTCGTCGGGGATGTGCATCTTGCGGTATTTTCCGGCGATGCTTCCGTCGGTGTCGAACACCACAGCCGTGTTGTGATACAGTCCGGCCGCTCTTCTTTCAAATAGCGAGGTGACCAGCACAATGCCGAACTGCTTGGCCAGCTCGCCGAAGAAGGCGGTCGACGGGCCCGGTATCGGCTCGGCCAGATCGAACAGATTCGTGTTCTCGGTTTGACAGAAGTAAAGCGAGTTGTGCAGCTCCTGCAACACCACGAGCTGTGCTCCCTGTTTGTGTACGGATTCTATGTTTTTGGCCAGTTTCAGAAGGTTGTCTTTGGTATGCTCTGTATTGGCCTGTTGGATAATGCCTACTTTGATTTTTCTTGCCATAATGATATGTTTATGAAATGATGATGGGATAGGGGGTTACAACACACCGGCCGGATATTGCATGGTGCAGCAGTGCAGCGATCCGTGCTGTTCGATGAGCACCCGGCAGTCGATGCCCACGATGCTGTGTTTCGGGAAAGCCTTCTGCAACTGCTTCAGGGCCAGTTCGTCCTTGGTCGGCTGATTATAGGTAGGCATCAGCACGGCATCGTTCAGGATCAGGAAGTTGGCGTAAGTGGCCGGCAGGCGTTGTCCGTCCTCGTCGAACGCCGCGTCCGCCATCGGCAGCGGCACCAGTTTGTAGGGCTCACCCTCCAGCGTGCGGAACTCCTTGAGCTGTTCTTCCATGCGGTACAGCTCCTCATAGTGCTCGTCGTCTTTATCAGTGCACTGCACATAAGCGATGGTGTCGTTCGGGCAGAGGCGCGCCAGAGTGTCCACATGACTGTCCGTGTCGTCGCCCGCCAGATAACCGTGGTCCAGCCACAGCACCCGTTTGGCATGGAACGCCTGTTTCAGATACTCCTCGATTTCCTCGCGGCTCTTCGGTTCATTGCGGTTCGGAGCCAGCAGACAGGGAGAAGTGGTCAGGATGGTACCCTCGCCGTCGCTTTCGATGGCGCCTCCTTCGAGCACGAAGCCCAGATGATTCCGGTAGTCGCCCCGCACCATCTTCGCGGCAAAGAGGCGGCGGTTGATCTGGTTGTCGTGGTTGGCGGCAAACTTCATGCCCCATCCGTTGAAGCGGAAGTCCAGCAGTTCGGCACCCTGTTCGCTCATACACGTGATGAAGCCGTGGTCGCGCGCCCACGTGTCGTTGGTGGGGCATTCCATCCACAGGATGTTAGGCAACACGTTTGCCGGCAGTTTCTCGGAGAGCAGCTTCTCCACCGCCTCCTTTTCCGGAGTGACGATGAGCAGCTTCTCGCGGCTGGCAATCTCGTAGGCCATGCGCACATAGCACTCCGTCACCTGTGGCAACAGGTCGCACCAGTCGGTGTCCTTATGCGGCCAGGTGAGCTGCACACCGCTCTGCGGATACCATTCCGCCGGCAGAAACGGCCCTTCGGTCTTCGGTAACTTCACGACGTTTCCCTCTTCGAACTTCAGTTCCAGAGTGAGGTTATCTTTTTCCTGACTTCTGACATTGAATTGTAGTCCCATTCTATTATGCTTTGTTTTCTTTTGGTTTACGATCAAAAAACGGATTCTTGGACGCGGCTGCCACCGGGATGGCAATCACGTTGCGGCAGTCTGCGGCGGGCCATCCCAACCGTTGGGCGGCGCTTCCGGCCGAGTACATCACCCGGGTGTCCACATGCAGGCGGGCC
>ERZ791667.361-NODE-361-length-29251-cov-6.81422_pt1 | contig 29251 bp, 20 predicted proteins | sample MGYA00509959_ERZ791667 | MGnify/ENA primary metagenome ERZ791667 (study PRJEB30046, sample SAMN00715196) | human gut metagenome | study: EMG produced TPA metagenomics assembly of the A metagenome-wide association study of gut microbiota in type 2... | reverse complement strand
GTAGGCGGAGTCGGAAGGAGCGGGAGACGGTTCGGGCAGCGTGCTGCCGTCGGGCTGCAGACCGAAACGGGCAAAGCGCCAGTCGCGGTCGAAAGATTGCGTGCTGCCCGGAACCTCCGTATGGTTTATCCGGTCAGTATGTTTGGGTTGTTGGTCAGGCAGAGCCAAGGCGGATGTCACAGAGAGGCAGAAGGACATCATCATCCATAAGAAGTGTTTTGTAATCATAGTCTCTTGTTTTTTTCAAAGAAACAAAAAATATGCCTTCAAGATGATTCCAAGCTATGAGTAGGCAATAAAATATTGATTTTAATCAACATTTCCTGTTTTTCTTGAAAAGACAGATTTCCTGAACGGTTCCGTTTGACCGGAAATGACTGTTGCAGGACGGATTTAGCGGAGACGCAGCGAATAGACCGAAGGGCGGCCGTTGGACTGCAGAACGCGCAGACGGAGGTCGTGTGCCCAGCTCCTTGCGGTATTTTTTCAGGATACGCCAGACCATGGCCGTGCCTTTGCCTGACGCAGTGGCGGTAAAGCCGGCATCTGTTAGCGTGAATTTCTCTTCAAAGTCGATCATGCGCTGACGGAAAGCCTGTTCGTCGAACGGTTGTTTCCGGCGCAGGGCATCGAGCACGGCATCCGTGAACATGCGCCAGCGGCGGTGATAATAATCCCGGGTGAGTCCTGCCCAGGAGCGGTTGGCATAGTCGTTGAGGCTCTGTCCCTTCTCGCCCCAGGTGGTGAGCAGGGTACGCGCATTGGTGCGGTAATAACGCTGCTCCTCGGGGGTGGTGCCGAAAGCTGAGGCATCGGCCAGCCATTTGCCGAAGGAGAAGGTGAGGTGGGCAGACAACAGGGTTTCCATGTCGGTGAGCACCTGATCCATTCGGGCGGCATAGTGCTCCGCTCCGTGCAGGTCCTGACGGCGGTAGCAGGCTGTGAGACTGTCGCGCAGCTCGCCGAAGTAGTTGCCCAGCACCTGACGGCCCAGATTGATGACATCGAACAGGTAAGTGTTCCGGTCGGTGAGGCGACGGGCCTGCAACATATCCTCCCAGATGCGGAAGAGCACCCGGTTGTCGTATTCAATCTGCGGATTGGTGGTCCAGTTGCCGTGGCCGGTGAGCGACGGACGGGCGTTGGTCAGGGTGCCCTGTCCCAGGCGGGCTGTGGCGGTATAGACCTGGTCGAGCAATTCGAGCCAGGCTTTCCGCTGGCCGGGTACGGCGCTTCCGATGCGGCGGTCGGCCCAGGCCTGAATCCATTCCTGGTCGGTGCGCTGATGGTTCCATGCCTTTTCGAAGACATATTCATAGAGGAAGGGGTTCACATCGAACGATTCGAGGGTGGAGCCGAGGCCCCAGAAATTCGGGCCGCCATGACGGATCACCTCTTCGATGCGGCGGCCGGTTTCCTTCAGGTTGCCGGCCAGCATGGTGTTGCCGCCGAAATTGCCCAGATAGCACCACAGGAAGGGCTGACCGAAATAAGAGTCGGTATAGCGCCACACCTCGGTGTTCTCGGCAAAATAGTCGAGCAGGATCATCTTGTTGCGCGGAACGGCATTGACAAAGGCGTTGATGCGCGGGTTGGTCCAGTGGCCCCGGTCGAAATAGAACAGCCAGGTCATCTGGAGCCAGCTGGCTTCGGGATCGCATTGGGTGATGGTCTGGTAAATGGTGCGCGACACGGTGGCCAGATATTCCGGTTCCCAGCTGGGCGACTCGATTTCGTTGAACGGGTCGGCTCCGTAGATGTGGTCTGTGCCGTAAAGACGGGTCTGCTCTTCGAGAAATAGTTTCTGGATGCGGGCAAACAGCGGGTCGAGCGGATCGAGGAAGTAGCTGCGGTAGCGGTCGGCAAAACCGCCCCACGAACTCATCCGGTTGATTTTGGCCTGAGGATAGACCTTACGGATCTGCGGGGGCACATGACCGGCAAAGGCCGGCAGGACGGGAGTCATGTTCAGGGCACGTTCGCGGGCCACAATCTTTTTCTGAAGCGCTTCCTGATGCTGGAGCCAGGAATCCGGAAGATTGCCCTGCCAGGAGTCGAAGTTGGTCATGCGGTGCCAGGGCAGATGTGCCGGTCCGGTGAAATAGTTCCGGATCTCCTGTTCATCGAGACCCAGACGGGTCCACACCTTGAGCCATACCGACTCCTGACCGGTGATGGCCAGCGGCATGTTGATGCCGTTGAGCGCCATCCAGTCGATGAAATGCTCCCATTCCTTCCACTGCCACCAGGCCATGGTATAGCCAAAGGTGCAATAGTTCAGGAAGAAACGCTTCGGAGTGCGTGCTTCAATGCGTATCTTCCCGGCGACGGCAGGAAAGGTATCAGGCAGTTCGGTCGGGTCGTGGGCAAACCAGGACACGGATGTCTTGCAGAAATATTTCAGATAATGGTTGAGTCCTACGGCCATGGAATTGGCTGAGTTTCCCCGGATGACAATCCGAGGGCCTTCGGAATAAAGTTCGAAGACATCCTTCTTTTCGTGTTCCATAAGCTCGAAACGGACCTTGGAGGATAAAGAAGGAGCGATACGGCGCAGAAGCCCGTAGGCCTCTGCCGTATCGCGTGTGGCAGCCTGAGTGAGTAAACTGCCGATATGGAATATGATCAGGAAAAGTATTTTTTTCATGAATGACAGGTAATGAAATAACTGGACTACGGATTAGCGGAGACGCAGTGAATAGACCGAAGGGCGGCCGTTGGACTGCAAGACGCGCAGACGGAGGTCGCGTGCCCGGATCTTGCGGTCGAACTTCAGGTCGATAAAGCCATAGCCCATGAAACTCTGGGGCTGGGTGGCCGGGTCAATCCGGTCCTGATGCAGGGTTTTCCAGGTTTTTCCGTCGAGATACTCCAAGGCATACTCGCCGATGCTGCCCTTGCCGATGATGAGGAAGAGCTGCTTGAAGGCTACTTTCCGGGCCAGACGGATCTGGAGTACGGAAAGGCTGTCGCCGGTCCAGGCGGTAGACACGTCGCTGTCTACGGCATAGAGCGGACCGTTGTGCAGGGCATCGTCCTTATGGATGCCGGTGGCCGTGGCTGTGGCGTTGCGGGTCAGCGACGACGGGGTTTTCGGTTTCTTGGGGAAGTCGCCGCCGTTTTGGATGCCGAGCAGAGACGCCAACTCCTCAATGCGCCGGATGGCCAGCGGGTTCTGTTCACCGTGGGTGTCCGGCGGAATATTCAGGAGCAGACAGTTGTCGTTGGCGGTGGAGCCGTGGAAGATTTCTTCCAGTTCCTCCAGCTCGCGCACGGTGGTGTCCTCGGGATGCGAGAACCAGTTGCCCAGCACGGATATGGTCTGGGTACACTCATAGGGCAGATAATATTCCTGGCCCTGATAGGTATAGATTTTCGGGTCGTCCTGAACCGGCAGGAACGGGTCCCACAGACGGAAGTCGGAAGGGAAGTACACAATCGGGTCGCCGGCTTTCATGTCGACCGGGCGCTTGCCGATGGTCCAGTTGGTGGAAATCTGGCACTGCGGTTGCAGCTTCTTGACGAAATCATAGACCTCGGGCAGATACCACTGGTCCACCTTGCGGTCCCAGGCACCGTCGAACCACAGTTCGGCCACCGGTCCGTATTGGGTCATCAGTTCGCCGAGCTGCTTTTTCATGAATTCGATATATTTGCGCGGGTCCGGATCCCGATAAAGCGGTTCGTGGCGGTCCCACAGCGAGTAGTAGATGGAAAAGGCAATGCCTTCCTTCTTGCAGGCGTCGGACACGGCCCGCACGATATCGGCCTTATGGCGCACCTGAGGGTTGGCCACATCATAATCGGTGCATTTGCTGTCCCACAGGCAGAAACCGTCGTGGTGCTTGGTGGTGAGCACGATGGAGCGCATGCCGGCACGTTTGGCATGGCGCACCCATTGGGCCGCCTTCTCGGCAATATCAGCCGGAGGAGCATAGACCGAAGCCGCAGCAGAACCGTCGCTCCACTCGGCATTCAGATAAGTGTTCATACCAAAATGAAGGAACATACCGTATTTACGGTCGATCATGGCCTTTTGTCCCGGAGTGGGAACCACGTCGGGCCGGGCCGCACGGGCTGTACCGGTGGCGAGCAGCAGCGACAGGGCCAACAGGAGAGAATAATTTTTCATGTGTAGAATCAGATTTTGGTTGTTTTTGCAAAAATAGAAGGAAAACGGCAGAAAGAAAAGGAAAAATGCGATGCAAAACTTTGCAAAAAACGATATTTTTGTCGGGGAAGGAGTTATATTTGCGGCAAATGCCGAAAAAAGAGAAGTATGAGATATGCCGATTTTCAGAACACCTTTTCGCTGCAGATGATTTATGCGGGATATTATGAGGCGGGGAAAGAGTGGTGTTATAAGGATGTGATCAGTCCGTTTTCGAGACTGTATCTGGTGGAGCGCGGAGAGGGCTGGGTGTATATGAACGGGGAGAAATTCCACTTGCAGGAAGGAGACCTGTTTCTGATTCCCAAGTTCACGTATCATGCCTATCAGTGCGATGACTATATGAGTCACTACTATATCTGTTTTCTGGATCAGTTTATCGGAGAAAAGAGTCTGTTTGACTGTTTCCGGCTCCGTTATCAGACCCGGGCGGGAAAGCTGGACGAGTGTCTGATGAAGCGTTTTCTGGAGCTGAATCCCGACTGTCAGATTGTCAATCCGGACCCGAAATCGTATGATAACCGGGCCGATCTGTTTGAGGCAACCCACGGGAAAAGCCTGAGGGAGCTCCGGTCGGATCTGGAGAGCAAGGGCATCCTGCTGCAACTGTTTGCCCGCTTTGTGGAGCAGGAAGAACCTTTTGCCGTGCAAAGCTTTGAGCAGCATGTGGGGATGAGCAAGGTGTTCCATTACATCAACAGTCATCTGGACCATCCGATTACGGTGCGCGAACTGGCCGAGGTGATGTGCGTCAGTCCCGATCATTTTACACGACTGTTTAAAAATGTGAATGGAATGCCCCCCAACCGTTTTGTGCAGATGAAGCGCATCGAGCGGGCGCAAACCCTGCTTCTGCTTTCGGATCTGAGCATCAAGGAAGTGGCTGAGGCGGTGGGGATACCGAATCTGTCCCAGTTCTCGAAACTCTTTCACAAAATGACCGGAGTGGCCCCGCGAACCTTCCGGAAATAGAAGAGTAGCTTTTCTGAAACGGATGTGAATGTTTGTTTATTTCCCCTCTTTTTAAGCGCCTTTGCTTATTTTTGCGGGGAAAAACAATCTTTTACGATAACTATGAGTTTCTTTATGAAAACACTACTGGCACTCTGCTGCTGCGGATGTGTCCAGGAAGCAGCGGCGCAACCGGGGGCGCCTGAAAAACATGAAAAACGCCCGGATCATGTCAATAATGCGGAGACACCTTATTTTCCGCCGGTGTTCAACCAGCACGGAGGATCGTGCGGTTCGGCCTCGCGCATCGGGTATATGTTTACTTATGAAATTGATGCCTACCGGAAGGCAGATGCCCGGAAAACGGAGAATATCTATCCGACTCATTTTACCTGGCTGCTGACTAACAGCAACTCCGGAAAGGAGGGTATGGCTATGGCCAACGGAGTGCCCAACGCACAGGTCTATGGTGGTACCACTTATTCGCAGGTGTTCGGAAACCAGGATTGCAGCAGTGCGGAATTCGGCTGGATGCAGGGGTATGACCAATGGTATGCCGCTATGTTCAACCGCATCTCGCACAACTCGTTTTCTCCTTACGGACTGGATACGGAGGAAGGACGCGAACTGGTGAAAAACTGGCTGTGGAACCACAACGGAGACAAGGATTTCGGAGCCGGAGGTATCTGCGGCATTGGAGTGGCCAGTGCCTGTAAGCAGGGAACCATTGCCGATGACCCGCAGGGAATCAACAAGAAGGCCGGCGTGACGGGCATGAAGTATGTGACCCGCTGGGGCGACGGAGTGGACCATGCGCTGACCATCGTGGGCTATGACGACCGTATTGTGTTCGATCTGGACAGTAATAAGGTATATGGCGAGAAGGACAAGGACGAATGCGGTGCCTGGATTATCGTAAATTCCTGGGGCGACGGATGGGCCAATAAAGGCTTTATCTATTGCCCGTACAAATATTCGTTCCCGGTGCGGCAGCGTGAGGGCGGTGCCTGGAAACCGGAATTCTATCATGTGCGCAAGGATTACCGTCCCAAACGGACCCTGAAGCTGCGCATGGAGTATTCACGACGAAGCGAAATCAAGCTGTCGGTGGGGGTGGCTGCCCGTGCGGATGCCCGTGAACCCGAACGCACGGTGGAACTGGAACACTTCAAGTTTGCCGGAGACGGACGGACGAACAAGAAGGCTACCTTCGGAATGGATGCACCCACCCCGATGCTGGGAAAATGGGCCGACGGCAAGATGCACGACGAGCCGATGGAACTGGGATATGACCTGACCGACCTGACCCAAGGGATGGACACCCGACGGCCGCTGAAATATTTCCTGATTATAGAAACGAAAAAGGAGGCAATCGGTCAGGGAGCAATCTATCATGCCTCGGTGATAGATTATGAATGGGACACGCTGGGCGTGGAAACCCCGATGTATGTGGGACTGCGCTATCCGGTGGTGAGCGGAGGAGTCAAGACGGTGCTCACGGCCCGGGTAGATGGTGAGCCGTTCTTCGACCCGGTGAACGTGCGCGGAAACGGCGGAGCGGCAGGCTTCTGTTGGGAAGCACCGCAACGCTCGGTGTATGAACTGGCGGGATATGCCGTGAGCGACGGAACGGAAGGAAAAGCAGATACGCTTCCGGCCGAAGCACGGAGCTATGAGAAAACGGAATACGGAAAGACCTATCGGGTGCAGGCGCTGTACCGGAGAAACGGAAAGACGGTGGCATCGGCTGGAGCCAATGCGTGGAAATGTATGCCCGAACAGAAGCAGGAGTGCCGGGCGCTCCGGCTGGATTCTGCCGGACTGGTAGTACCCGGAGTGTTTGCCACCAACTATCCTGAGGCAACCATTGAATTCTGGATAAAGCCTTATTCCTGGAAAAGCTGGAATCAGGGGATGGGACCCGGATGGGGCCGCTGGCTGATTCATGCCAATGATGACGGCGCCATTACGGCCGGATGGGATGGAGACAACCGCATGAATACACGCAAAGGTACTATTGTGCCGGGACAGTGGTATCATCTGGCTTTTGTGGTGCGCGAAGACTCGCTGACGGTATATGTGAACGGCAAACCCGAAGGAGGCATGCGGGCCCGGGGACGAAAAGGTATCGGAGGCTTCGGTGATTTTCCGCTCAACGGAAGCGGAGATGGTGCCTGGGACGCGGAGCTGGCCGAGCTGCGTTTCTGGAAAACGGCACGCAGCGAGGAGGAAATCCGGGAAATGATGCACGACACGTTTGCCGAGATGGGACGTCCCGAGGAGCTGTTGGCCTGTTATAACGGATCGGTGTACCAGAAAGGTAAAAAGAGTTTCTGGAACGACCGTACGGGGCGTTTTGCCGCCGAACTGGTGCATGCCGAAGGGGTGAAGGAAATGGCTCTGCCCCAGTCGCTGATGCAGACCGGAACACGGACGGAATGGGCCCGTATAGCCGGAAAAGATACAACGGTTACTGCCGGACAACCTTTCCAGCCGAAAGCATGGGTATCGGCGGGTATGGAGACTATATCCTGGTGTGTAACAGACCCGAAAGGAAACAAAACCACCAAGGAAGGCAGTGCGCCGGTGTTCTTCCTGAACCGGAAGGGCCGTTATGAATTGGCGTTGCAGGCACGCGACCGGGAAGGAAAGATTCATGAGGACAAGAGACTGGTAGAGGTGGAACAGCCGGAGGTATCGGCCCGTTTCCGTGCATCGCTGCCGGAACTTAAGGTCGGCGAACCGGTGACCTTCCTGCCCGAGACAGTGCTTCCGGGCTGTGGCTATCAGTGGACCGTGAGAGGGGCAGAAACGGGAGCAACCGATCTGCATGCCGTACGGGCACTTTACGAACGTCCGGGTAGCTATGCCGTGAAATTGCGGGTAAAGGATCCGGTGAGCGGGCGCAGGGCCGTGAAACGGATGCGCTGGACGGTGAAGAACGTGAAGCCGCTGCCGGAGTTTGATCTGTCACGCCGGGTTGTGGTGTGCGGACAGCGGGTAGAACTGAGCGACAGGAGCAAGTATCGTCCGACAGACTGGCACTGGAGCGTGAAGAGCAGACTCACCACTTATCAGGTGGGAGGCAGATATGCCGTGATCACTCCGGAGAAACCGGGTGTCTATGACGTGGCGCTGACCGTGCGCAATGAAATGGGGACGGATTCACTGGTGAAGAAGCAGACTCTGGTGGTTTGTGGAGCTGACAGCAAGAACGGTCTGAACTTTACTCAGGCGGAGGCGTCTGTACAGACTCAGAAAGCTCCTTGGTCAAAAGGACAGGAGGAAATGACGCTGGAGTGGTGGATGTATCCGGCTCAGGCCGACCGGATGGCCGGTATGGGGCAGGAAGGAAGCTGGTCGCTCACCGCCCAGAAAAACGGGGCTCTGGTGCTGAAGGTAGATACCGTGGTTTACCGCACACCGGCCGGTGCCTTGCGTTGTGGAGAGTGGCATCATTATGCCGTGCGTTTCTGTCGCGGCAAGGTGGACTTCCTGAGAGACGGGGCAGTGGTGCACAGTCAGCAGCAGGCCGTGCAGACCATCGGTGGAGAAAAACCGATGTATCTGGGCGGAAAGGAACATCCGATGAGCGGCGTTATAGACGAACTGCGTTGCTGGGGCGAGGTTCTGGATGATGCCGTGCTGCAGGAGGTGGCCAACCGTCCGTTGGATCAGGCCTGGAAAGAAAGTCATGAAGGTAAGTATCTTCCTTTGCTCTATTATGATTTCAATCAGAGTGGAGGAGATGTCGAAGACCGCTCAGAGTCCGGCAACCGGGGTATCCGAAGCGGCTTTGGTCCCGATGGAGATGCCTGGGGGCGTACCGAGGGAGTCTTTTCTTTAGAATTTCCATTGCCCGAAAAGAAGAAATAACTCTTTTTCTTAAAAAAGAATACAAAAAGAATGGTGCGTATAAGTTTTTTTATTAAATTGCCAGCCGTTATCCTGCTTGGTCTTTTTTTCGGGTGCGAAGGAGAAAGACCGCAGGCAGGAGAGCCGGTACGGGTGGACACAACTTTGTGGCGAGACGGTGACTTGCTGTTCCGAATGGGACTGGAAGGAGCCAGCCGGGTGGTGACGACCGTGGGCGGAGGAGACTTTTCGCATGTGGGACTGACTCTGAAAAAGAACGGACGGTGGATGGTGGTGCACGCGGTGCCCAACGAAGCACCGCCGGGAGAGACAGACCGCATCAAGTGCGAGCCTCTGGACAGTTTCTTTGCACCGCAGAGAGCCTGTCGGGGAGCATGGCGAAGAGTAGACTGTTCCGATAGTGTGGCGGCGCAGGTGGCGCTGGCGGCATACGGAAAATATGAAAAGGGTGTTAGTTTTGACCATGACTATGATTTGTGGGATACAACCAGTTTCTATTGTACGGAGCTGGTGTGGTATCTGTACCGCAAACATGGAATAGATCTGGCAGAAGAGAGAAGACATCAGCTGGTGATTCCCGGAAAGACATCAAGCTATCTGTTTCCGGAAGATTTATGGGTCAGCAACAGACTGGTGCCGCAAAATCAAAAACATAATAACCCTTAAAACGAACAGCCTATGGGAAAGAAAAATTTGTATGCATTATTGGGCGGACTGTTGCTGACTGCCTGTAGTGGAAGCGGGGCCGGAGATGCCTTGCAGGATTATCTGGATGCCATGCAGAACAAGGACTATGTGGCCTTTGTGGATGGCATGAATTTCAAGAAGCAACCGACTCAGGAACAGAAGGAGCAGTTTGCGGCCCTCATTGGAGAAAAAGCCGAGAAAAATGGAAATGTAGAAGAATATAATGTCGTGGGCGACAGTGTCATTGTGGAAGATTCTTTGGCCATTGTAACTTATGAAGTGGTTTATAAAGACGGTAGCAAAGATTTGGAAAAACAGCCCATGGTAAAGAAAGATGGAAAATGGCTGATGGAAATCGGCAAATAACGCTTTTAGAATTGAATGATAGTTTCTGAAAAAGGGAGTCCGGGAGGACTCCCTTTTTGTATTTTTAAAAGGCAGAATAAAACCGAAAAAAACTAAAAAAGAAAATTGACTTATTATTTTTTACTATCTTTGCCGTCAGCAGGTAGATCTGTATCCCGTTGTGATGTATCTGTTATTCTACACTAAAAAACCCCTTAACTAAACCAGGGCTCCTTTTTAATAGAATCGTGATGATATGAGGTGTAATAGGGAGCTTATACCTTGGAGTATTTTTGTTTAATTTGTCCTGGATTATAAAAACGATTTTAAGCAATACTACCTTGATTTTTTAACAAAAAACTAATGTTTTATTAAATGTGTTATGAACCTATTTTACCTGGATGAGCATAAGGCATGCTCTAATTATTCGAATGCGATACAGGAAGGTTTCATCCATTATCGAGTAGACGCGGGAAAGAGCTATGCGGATGAAAGCAAGAAAGACTGTATCCTATTTCTCCTGAAAGGCAAGATCGCACTGAGGACAGGAGAGAGAAAATCTATGTTAAACTCGGGCGATATGACTTTTATCCAGCGTTATAGCTGGTGTGAATTAGAGTTTCATGAGGAATCCGACATCATTATTGCCTTGTTTGAAAACACAGTAGACAACTGTGAGAATATGAACTTTTCGCGCTTCCTGCCGATGAGAGACCAGATTAAGTATGAGATGCTGCCGATGGATATCCGGAAACAGCTTTATATGTATCTGGAGCTGCTTACCGAATACCTGGATAGTGGAGCCAACTGTATTCATTTTCATGAGATTAAGATGAAGGAACTGTTCTGGCTCATGCGTTTTTACTATTCGAAACTGGAACTGGCCACCTTCTTTTATCCAATGTTGGGAAGCGACTATCATTTTAGAAACAAAGTGTGGAGTAACTACCGTAAGGCAAAGAGTATTAAAGAGTTGGCAGAATTGTGTCATGTGTCTCTGTCATCATTCAAAAAGCAATTTAACAAAGAATTTGATGAACCGGCAGGCCGGTGGATGCATAAGCAGATGAAATCTGCCATTATAAACAAACTGGCTAATGAAAATGCAACGGTAAGCGAGGTGGCTTATTCCTTGAACTTTTCATCGTTGTCGCAGTTCACCCGGTTCTGCAAAAAGAATCTGGGTTGTACGCCGACCGAGTGGCGAAAAGTGAATCTTTTAAGAGAAGATGCGGATTTTCCCGAGGCGTAACCGTAAAGATAAATATTGGAGCTAAAATGGTAATTCCTTTGGAGAAATAACCCCTATATTTGCAAACAGAAGATAGAATGCGATAGATTGTCTGCTCTGAACTGAGGATATCATGAGAATGAATAGATAAGAGTAGGAAAGTACAGGACAAAATGAAAACAAAGATATTATGCGTCTGATACGGGAAAAGGATGCGTAATTACCAATTATTCGATTCAAGAACAAGAAAGTAGTGTAGAAGGAACCAGTAAACCCAGATGTTTCCAATAATAATGAGTTGATGTGTGAGGACAGTAAGGAATATTTATATTCTTTGCTGTCTTCTTGCGTTTTCCAAAGAAAAATGCATCCAGATAAAAAAGGGAAAACAAAAAGGCTGAAATGCTAATTGAATCAGAACTTGCAGGCGTACCTTTGTAGCGGTTTCATATTGTATTATTTACGCGTAAAAGTAAATCATTTTTTTTTAAATTTAAAAATTATGTCTTTAAAGGAGATGAAAGCCCCACAACTGATGGTGTGGATTATATGCTTATTGTTTCTTTCCTGCACGGATATTGATATTACAATGCCTAAGGGCCCCAAAGGAGATACTGGTGCTTCAGCGTATGAATTTTGGAAAGAGAGTGTTTGGAATGGTACTATTGATTGGCCCAAAAATCAAATAGAAGTTGTTGACTTCTTTTTGTATCTGAAAGGTAAGGATGGAAAAGATGGAAAGGATGGTTTGAATGGAAAGGGAGCTTATGAACAATGGAAAGAGTGGATCGCCAAAGGGGAAGTGGAAAATCCTCATGATCCTTCAAAAAGATGGTCAGAAAATGATAATACTATACATGACTTTTGGAAATTCCTAACTGGCGCTACCGGTGAAAACGGACAAACCCCGCATGTAGGAGTGAATGGAAACTGGTTTATTGGAAACATGGATACCGGAATTGCTGCACGCGGTCGTGACGGAATTGATGCTATACCACCCAAAGTTACAATTGGTAGTAATGGAAACTGGTTTGTAGACGGGGCTGATACTGGTGTTTTGGCTCAAGGCAGGGATGGCCGTGACGGAGCGGATGCCGTTCCTCCTGTAATCACCATAGAAGCTGATGGCAATTGGTATATTGACGGGGTAAATACAGGAGTATCGGCTGTAGGCAAAGACGGAAAGGATGCGGTGACACCTGCCATTATGATTGGAAGTAATGGCAACTGGTATATCAACGGAGAAGATACCGGGGTGCTTGCCAAAGGTCGTGATGGAGCAGACGGTCGTGATGGAGTTGATGGTCGTGACGGAGCAACGCCGGTTATTACTATCGGTGAAAACGGCCATTGGTTTGTTAATGGAGAAGATACCGGAAAAAAAGCTGTGGGCGCTGATGGAAAAGCTCCGGAAGTGGCTATAGGCGAGAACGGTAACTGGTATATTGACGGTAAGGATACCGGGGTGAGAGCTTATGGTCGTGACGGAGTTGACGGTACGAATGGTGCTGATGGTACTAACGGAACCAATGGTCGAGACGGAATTGATGGTACGAATGGAACCAATGGTAAGAGCGCGTATGAACTTTGGAAAGAATATATTTCTTCCGGAACGGTTGACGACCCGCATAACGATGGCATGAAGTGGCCTGCCACAAAGAATCAGTTATCTGATTTCTGGGAGTTTTTAACAGGTAAGGCCTCTACGATTACTATTGAAATGGGTAAATACAATGTGATACCTTTGTATTGGAACGCAGATTTAAGAGAATATGTGAATCCAGCTGACGGTTCGGTTCTTTTTGCCGTTTATGACAAGGAGGCAAAATTGGTCGGATCGGGGGTACGCGTTTCTGGATTACCGGGAGTCGTTTCTGCAACTACAGGTACCGGCAGTTCTAATGTCATGGTGTCCCGAAGTGTTGAGACAGAGACGTTTATAACCGATGAAAACGGACAATTTAAGATTCCGGCTGAGAAACTTCCCGATAATTTGCCTTTGTCAAGCCGGCGCGGAAGCGTTATTGTGTCTGTAGACGGAGTTCAGGAAATGAGTGCGGCCAATGCACTGGTTCCGAATCGTGTGAATGTAAGATGTGTTATCAACAGTGCCTATCTTAATGGTTATACGGCACCAGATTACAGATACTTGTATCTGACTTTCAAATATGAGCGTCAGATTGACGGTGAATGGGAAGCTTATCCCTCTGTCATAACAGTTCCTTCTAAAGTGATGACTGCAAAAGTAAAAGACATTCACCTGCCGGTTACCGAAGAAAATCTGGAAAAAGATAAATTGACTGCTTGGAGTTCCGGTACAACTTATGCTTATATCGTCCGTCCTATTGTGCTGACAGAAACAGAGAAAGCTTATACGGACAAAAACGATTCTATTGCAAGAAACAAAAAATATGAATGGGATAAGGCAGAGAACTATATTGCCGTTTACTTTGGAGACGGTGTCGGAACAACGAATGATTACGGGCAAGTGGCGTATATGCCTGATAAATTCTATCTGCCCGAAGTATATCCTGCACCAGGCTTTAAAGAAAATTCAGTGTATTATGATATTAAGGAGGGTATCACTTCATTATGGGGGGAAATGGATGTAGACAATACTCCGGATTTTTATGCAGCAGCTTATGAGGGAACCTATTCTTATGTAAAGGATGGAACAACGAATATCTGGACTGTACCCGGAGGGAAAAAAACTTGGAATCAGTTAGGCAGTAGAATGGCTTGCGTGATTCAAATGCGTACTATGATTGCTGGGACGGGAGGTACCGTTGTTACGGGAACAAAAGAGTTGTCTAAAGGCGGAAGAAGATTTGTTCTGAATAGTGCCTATCCGGGCAACTGGATTCTAGTGGATATATGCCCCAGAAACAGTTCAAGCAATGGAATTGTCACTTTCTCAACCAATTATACTTATAGAGGCCGATATGCCTATATGCTGGAAAAAGTCGGTGAGACTTATTATCTGGTTGACTTTTCTGACCGTACTAAGAAATGGCCGCTGGAGCGTAAGGCCTGTCCTGCGGACTGGATGCAATAATAGTATTAAAAATATAATGCATTGATATGAATATGAATATAAGATTTCTGACAATCATAGCCTTCATCGGGGGAATAATACAGTCGGCCACTGGACAAGATGCTTTTGTTGCAGAAAAGCAGAAAGGGGTTTGGGAAAAGATAGAGAGAAAATCGAAAAAGGCTTGGGAAATTGGTGTAGGAGGGACTTTAGTCAACTGGAGTCGTGTGTCTTTCACTGATTTTCAGAGTACGGAAGATAATTACCGTTATCATTTGAAATCGAACCATCTGATGGGAGGTGCTCACTTGTATGTCGCCCGTGAACTGAACGATTGGTTCTATCTGGATATTCAAGGCACTGCCGGTATGGCAAAGAATCCTTTTCACGGAGAAAAAGGAGAAAGAAAATGGAATACATTCTATATGGGAGGAATGGGATTGCAGTTCCGCATTTCTCCGCTGTTTCATTCCAAATTCGTGGAACCATATTTACGTGTTGGTGTGAATTATTTGTATAAAGATTTTGCTTCTTCATATCGCGGAGATTTCTTGAATGACCCGACAGGCGAGGCACATTGGATAGCGGATGATGTGTGGAATCCCGAAGGGCGTTCCAAAGACAAGAATTCCTTTGTGCCGCTTTCGTTCGGAGGAGGAGTGAATACATGGCTTTGTAATTCCTTCGGTTTGGGATTGCAAGGAGAATACCTGATGCCGGTACAAAAGAATTTGCCACGTTTTGTTCAAATCTCGGCACGGATAATGTGGCGTATCGGTGGAAAAACTAAACGGCAGGAACCTGAAATCCGCTATGTGGAAGTGCCGGTGGAGCACATTGTGGAAAAGATTATTGAGAAGCATGTAGAAACACCGGTTTACGAGGAATCTGCTATGTGTTGCTTGCTGGAACAAATACATTTTGAATTTGATCGGGATGTGCTTACAACAGATTCAGAGAAAATTTTGGACCAGATGGCTGTTCTGTTGAAAAAGAATGCAGACAGTCGCTTTCTGATTCTTGGATGTACCGATGCAAAGGGAAGCGATCAGTATAATTTGAATTTGTCTGCAAGACGTGCAAAAGCTGTGTATGATGCTTTGGTGAAAAGAGGAGTTTCTCCTCACATTTTGAAATGGAGAGGAGTTGGAAAACGAGCTAGTCTAATTCCGGAAACGGGAGATAATCAGGTTCGTAAAGGTGATCGGAAGGTTATTTTAGAACGCATTACTAATGTGGATTATTGGAATGCTTTAAATTAGGGAGAGACGCGTCATGGCCAGTCGGCCATGACGCGTTGTTTATTCATACCGTCTGCGATAGGCCAGGGGAGATACCGTTTTCTGTTTTTTGAAAAATTTGCAGAAGGCTGCCTGGTCGGAGAAGTTCAGTGTGTCGGCTATCTCGCCGATGGAAATTTTGTTGTCCTCGAGCAGAGCCATGGCATGATGAACGATTTCCTGGCAGATAAAAAAGTAAGGTGTCTTGCCGGTGGTTTCCTTGATGATGCGTGTCAGGTGTTTCTCGGAAATGCAGAGCGTCTGGGCGTAGAAGTTCAACCGGTGCTCCCGGACAGCATGTTCATTGACCAGCTTGAAAAAATTCAGGGTGACAAAGTCCCGTCGGCTGATATACTTGGGAGCATCATCGGCTTCTTTCAGATGCCGGTAGAGAGCATTGCCCAGTTCCAGATTGAAACTGCGAAAATACAATTCAGCCATTTCACGTTGATAGTAATGGTTCTTGTCGGCAAGGATTTCTTTCAGTTGCTGCAATTGTCTTTGCATCAGAGTCGTTTCCTTTTCTGTAAAGTCCATAATGGGGATGTTCAGCCGTTCCTGAGGATGAATCATGGGGCCCGGCCGTAAGTTTTTCAGGGAAGCGCTGGCAAACTCAAAGGTGGCAAATAAGGCCCATGCCTCCAGATCATTGCTGCAAGAACCTACCAGGAGTGTGGAGGTGTCCAGAAGGTCGACAAGTCCCTGCGTCAGTTCAAAGTTTTTACCGTTAATGGTTACGGACAGACTTCCCTGGCATACAAGCAGAAACAATCTGCTTTTTTCAATGGTGATTCCTTTCAGACGAAAGAAATCGGAAGGAGAAACCAAAAGCACCCAATCGCCCAAAGAACAGGTGGACGGAAATAGATTCGATAATTCTGTTTGTGTCATTCTGTGTTGTTTTTGTTGTGTTACGATGCAAAAATATAAAAATGTCTCTTATTGACAAAACAATGTGACTATTATACAGATGATATGCTAACATTTGCTAACAGGATTCCTTTTAAACAAATGTTTGGCTCTTTTGGACAAGATATGTCTTTGATACATGGGGTAATTTTGCGCTACAACAAAGCAAAATCAAAATAAAATGAAGATCAAAACATTTATTCTTGTATCCAGCTTATGCGGAGGACTGTTGTTTTCCGGATGTCAGCAAAAAGTCCAGCAGCAGGCTGCGACGGGGGATTATCCACTGATGACTTTAAAAAAGGAAGATCGTCAGCTTTCCGTGAAATATTCTGCGGTGATTGAAGGACGTCAGGATGTGGAGGTACGTCCACAGGTTTCGGGAACGATAACCAAGGTGTGCGTGGATGAGGGAGCACAAGTGCGTAAAGGACAAGTGCTTTTTATCATCGATCAGGTACCTTATCGGGCTGCTCTTCAGAAGGCTGAGGCGTCTGTTGCTACGGCTGAGGCCAATGTGGCCACTGCCAAACAGAATCTGGAGGGTAAGGAACTTCTGTATCAGGGCAAGGTTGTTTCTGATTTTGAGTTGCGTACTGCCCGGAATGAATACAAAAGTGCTGTGGCTTCTTTGAAACAGGCAAAGGCTGAACTGGATGATGCCCGGAATAATCTGTCTTATACAGAGGTAAAAAGTCCGGTGGACGGCTATGCCGGCATGACTTCTTACCGTGTGGGTGCTTTGGTCAGCGCTTCGATGACCGATCCTTTGATTACCGTTTCTGACAATTCAGAGATGTATGCCTATTTTTCATTGACAGAAAAGCAGGTGCTTTCCCTGACAGCCGAGTACGGTTCTTTGGCGGAGGCTTTGAAATCTTTTCCCGACGTATCTCTGGAACTGAACGACGGTTCGGTATACGAACAGAAAGGCCGGGTGGACGTAATCAGCGGCATTGTGGACAAGACAACCGGAACCGTGCGTCTGCGTGCAGTGTTTGCCAATCCCGGCAAGCGTTTGTTGAGCGGCGGACAAGCCAATGTGATAGTGCCTTATGAACGGAAACAGAGTCTGATTATTCCTCAGGAGGCCACTTATGAGATTCAGGACCGTATTTTTGCTTTTAAAGTGATAGACGGAAAAGCTGTCTCTATTCCGATAGAAGTGTTCCGCATCAATGACGGAAAGGAATATGTGGTGGAATCCGGACTGAAGGCCGGAGATGTGATTGTGGCCGAAGGAGCCGGTTTGCTGAAAGACGGTATGCCGGTTACTTCCGGAGCGGGAACTGCTGACAACAAGAACGAAAAGAAATAGGAGGGCACGTTATGAATCTGAAACATTTTATTGACCGGCCGATCCTTTCCATCGTGATTTCCGTGGTGATTCTGGTTGCCGGACTGATCGGACTCTATGCCTTGTCCGTAGAGCAGTATCCTGATATTGCCCCGCCTACCATCCGTGTTTCTACCACCTATAGCGGTGCCAATGCCGAAGCGGTGCAGAAGAGTGTGATTGTTCCTCTGGAAGAGGCGATTAATGGTGTGGAGAACATGACTTACATGACCTCTACGGCCAGTAATACCGGTAGTGCTGAGATTACGGTATATTTTAAGCAGGGAACCGATCCGGATATGGCTGCGGTGAACGTGCAGAACAAAGTTTCTACAGCCACCTCTCTGCTGCCGGCTGAGGTAACCAAGGTGGGAGTAACCACCATGAAGCGTCAGAGCAGTACGTTGATGATCTTTGGCCTGTATAGTCCGAACGGGACGTATGATGAAAATTTCCTGACCAATTATCTGACTATTAATGTAAAGCCACAGATTCAGCGTATTAGTGGTGTGGGAGAAGTAAACGTTATGGGTGGCGACTACGCCATGCGTATCTGGCTGAAGCCTGATGTGATGGCACAATATGAGCTGGAACCGTCGGATGTAGAGGCGGCTTTGGCCAGCCAGAATATTGAGGCCTCTACCGGATCCATCGGCGAAGATTCGAAAAATGTGTATCAGTATACACTGAAATACCGTGGACGATTGGAAACAGAAGAAGAGTTTGAGGAAATAGTTATCAAGTCATTCAGTGACGGACGAGTACTGAAACTCAAGGATGTGGCCGATGTGGAACTGGGAGCACAAAGTTATTCCTATACGGGAAGTGTGAACGGAGCACCCGGAACCACCTGTATGATTAATCAGATGGCCGGAACAAATGCCAATGAGATTATTACCGATATCAACTCTTATCTGGAAGAACTGAAAAAGGATTTGCCGGAAGATATGGAGATTGTGGAACTGATGAGTACCAAGAACTTTCTGGATGCTTCCATCAATGAGGTGATCAAAACACTCATCGAGGCCATTATCCTGGTGGTGCTGGTGGTATACATCTTCTTGCAGAATCCACGGTCTACGCTGATTCCGACCATCAGTATCTTCGTGTCGCTGATCGGAACGTTTGCCGTGCTCTATATTGCCGGCTTCAGTATCAATCTGTTGACTTTGTTCGCATTAGTGTTGGCTATCGGAACGATTGTGGATGATGCCATCATTGTGGTGGAGGCGGTACAGACGAGGTTTGACGAAGGATACCGCTCTCCTTATAAGGCGACCATTGATGCCATGAGCGGCATTACCTCGGCCATCGTCAGTTCTACATTGGTGTTTATGGCCGTATTCGTGCCCGTGTCCTTTATGGGCGGAACCTCTGGAGTGTTCTACACTCAGTTCGGTATTACTATGGCCGTGGCAGTCGGTATCTCGGCAATCAACGCCCTGACACTTTCTCCTGCCTTGTGTGCCCTGATTCTGAGGCCTAACGAGATTCTGGTAGATGGCAAGAAGCCGGAATTTTCAACCCGCTTCCGTATGGCTTTTGACAGTGCCTTCAAGCGAATCGTCAATAAATACAAGTCCGGAGTAAAAGTCTTTGTAAAGCATAAATGGCTAGCTTGGGCTTCGCTCGGTTTGGCGGCTTTTGCCCTTTTCTATTTGATGAATACTTCCAAAACGAGTCTGGTACCGTCAGAAGATACCGGTTCTATATTTATCAGTCTGGATGCTCCAGCAGGTAGTACGCTTTCTGAAACAGCGGAAATCATGGGTAAGGTAGAAAAAGAACTTCAGGAAATTCCGCAAATAGAGAACTTTAACAAAGTGGCCGGTTTCGGTATGGGCTCCGGTAGTGGCGCGTCACACGGTATGTTCATTGTCAAACTCAAGCATTGGGACGAGCGCCCAGGCGAAGAAAATAGCGTAGATGCGGTTTCCGAAGAGATTTACCGTCGTACGGCCCATATTAAGAATGCCAGTATTTTCGTCTTCTCTCCGCCAATGATTTCCGGATATGGTACGGGTAACAGCTTCGAGCTCTATTTGCAGGATCGTGGCGGTAAGGGTATTGAAGCTCTGAGTCAGGTAACCAATGATTTTCTGGATGCCTTGAACAAACGTCCGGAGATACAGAGAGCCTTTACTTCGTTCAGTGCCAACTTCCCACAATACCGTGTGGATGTGGATGAGGCTCAGTGCCAGCGTGCCGGAACAACAACCGAAGAAGTGTTGAATGTGCTTTCAGGCTATTTCGGCAGTATTTATGCTTCGAACTTCAACCGGTTTACAAAACTTTATCGGGTAATTATCCAAGCATCTTCCGATGAGCGAAAGGATATGCAGGCTCTAGATAATATTTATGTCAAGACAAACGGTGGCATGACACCGGTAAGCCAGTTTGTGAAGCTGACCAAGACCTATGGTTCCGAGTCATTGACCCGATTCAATATGTTTACCTCAATCAACGTACAGGGTATGCCTGCCGAGGGATACAGTTCGGGCGATGTGATCAATGCCGTGAACGAAGTGGCCCAACAGACCTTGCCTACCGGATACGGTTATGAGTTTTCGGGTATGACCCGTGAGGAAGAGCAGATGGCCAATTCTCACGATACGGTGATTATCTACAGCATCTGTATTCTGTTTATTTATCTGATTCTATGTGCTCTATATGAAAGTCTGTTCATTCCGATGGCAGTTATCCTGTCGGTTCCGTTCGGACTTATGGGCAGTTTCTTCTTTGCCCGCATGTGGGGAATAGAAAACAACATCTATCTGCAAACGGGATTGATCATGCTGATCGGTCTGTTGTCGAAGACCGCCATTCTGCTTACGGAATATGCCAGTGAGCGGCGCAAGGCAGGAATGTCCTTGTCGCAGGCAGCTATGAGTGCCGCTTCCGTACGTTTGCGTCCGATTCTGATGACCGCCTTGACCATGGTCTTCGGATTGTTGCCGCTGATGTTTGCTTCGGGAGTCGGAGCTAACGGAAACCGCTCGCTGGGTGTCGGTGCTGTAGGAGGAATGATTATCGGTACTATAGCTCTGCTGTTTGTAACACCTGCTTTCTTCATTGTGTTCCAATACATTGAGGAGCGGGTAATGGGTAAACGAAAACAAGATAGAACATGATGAGAAAAATCATTTATATGCTGATGTGTCCGTTGCTGCTGGGCAGCTGTCACATCTACCGGAACTATGAGCGTCCGGAAGGATTGCCCGTTGACAGTCTTTATCGCGAACCGGTGGCGCAAAACGATACGGTTTCTTTGGGTGATTTGCCGTGGGAGGAGCTGTTTCAGGATGCCAAACTTCAGGAACTGATTACTTATGGACTGGAGCATAACACAGATATGCAGACGGCTCTGCTTCGGGTGGATCAGGCACAGAGCCAGCTCAAGGCGGCCCGATTGTCTTTCCTTCCGTCGCTTACTCTGTCGCCTCAGGGTGCGGTGAACCGTACAGACGGTGGAGCTACGGTAAAGACCTATGAGTTGCCGTTGCAGGCCAGTTGGGAGGTGGATCTTTTTGGGAATCTGCGTAATGCCAAACAGGCCACCAAGGCTACTCTTCTGGAGCAGGAAGCCTATCGGCAGGCCGTCCGTTCGGAACTGATTTCTACCATAGCCAATGATTATTATACGCTGCTGATGCTGGATGAGCAGATTCAAATCAGCAAGGAAACCTTGGAGGTATGGCAGGAGCAGGTACGTACCATGGAACTTCGTCTGCAAGTGGGAGAGGAGACCGAGAATGCGGTGACTCAGGCCCGGGCCAGTCTTTACGAACTGGAAGCTAGTTACAATGATTTGCTGCGTCAGCAGCGCGAAGCCGAGAATGCCTTATGTACTTTGTTGGGTACGACTTATCGTTCTGTTGAGCGTACCAAACTGGAGATGCAATCCTTTCCGGACAGTCTGCAAACGGGAGTGCCTTTACGTTTGCTTTCCCATCGTCCCGATGTTGTCCAGGCAGAAATGACCTTGGCCAATGCTTACTATACAACCAATCAGGCCCGTTCGGCTTTTTATCCGAATCTGACGCTTTCGGGCAGTGCCGGATGGACTAACTCGCTGGGCGAGGCAGTCCGGAATCCCGGTGGGTGGATTCTCTCAGCCCTGGCCTCGTTGACACAGCCAATCTTTAATCGTGGAAAACTGATCTCCAATCTGCGTGTCTCGAAAGACGAAGAACAGATTGCTTTGTTGAATTACAAACAGGCCTTGTTACAGGCCGGTCAGGAGGTGAACGATGCACTTTATGCTGTCAGTTCGGCCAAAATCTCTTTGGACAAGCACAGCAGACAATGTGAGGAACTGAACCGAAGCGTGCAGACAGCGGAAATGCTTTACAAGACAAACAATGCCACCTATCTGGAAGTGCTTACCGCGCGCCAGTCCTTGTTGTCCGCCCGCTTGAATGTGGTACAGGATCAGTTTATGTATTGCCAATCGGTGATCAATCTTTATAAAGCCCTGGGTGGGGGCAGTGTCTAATGGCTCAAGCAAGCAAACATACATAAATCTATTAAATCTATTAAATGAACAAATGGCGCCCGTGTGGGATGTGCATCCAGCCGGAACGCCATTTGTTTTTTGTTTACCAGAAGACAGAGTGATTACTGAATGAACCTGAAAAAATTTTTAAAATAATCATGAGTTTTCGTTCTGGAAAATCATTGATATTTGAAATAATATTTATTTTTGCAATAAAATAAATATCTGGTTCATCTGTCGTAAGACTAGTTCATGAATACGGGTATTGTTATTCTTTAAATCATTTGCTTATGGATTCTGTATTAGTGCACAAAATGGATACTTTATCTTTTCTCGGAAAGTCTTTATTAGGGTTTTCCGAAGCGCATGAACATGCTTCAATTTGGAATGATTGGGCCAGTTCTTTCTATATCTTAATCGCTTTTATTGTTTTTTTGAGCATACTCCTTTTGTGTTATCCTATAAAAAAGTGGATTATCGGCCATCTTAAGGTTTTGGCATTAGTGATTTGGGGTATTGGAGTTGGACTTTATCGTGTCGGTTTTGATGACGGAGGTTGTGCAGACAATATGCTGGCACTGTATCTGCGTGCTTCGCTGTCGGCAATGGAAATGTTTGTGTCTCATTCCGATTTGATTGAGGTTCACCAGCATTGGCATCATTCCGGATTATATATGACAATCTTTTCAACGGTGCATTTCTGTGCCGTGTTGATTAGTGCAGTCTTTATTCTGCGGCTTTTCGGATTGAACTTCCTTTCATGGCTTAAGCTCATTTACTGGAACATGACGCTGATTTTCAGGAAGAAAAACAGTCTGGCAGTATTTTGGGGCGTCAACCGAAACGCATTGAATATGGCGAAAAGCTTACATCATATTCCAGGCAAAAAGGTTCGGATTCTTTTCGTAAACCTTCCGGATAATGATCATCAGCACGAGGCATCCCGGTTTACTTTCAGTCACTTTTTTCACACTGCGAACGCCGGAATAGACAAGTATGTAGAGGAAATAGAAGAAATGGGAGCTGTTTTGCTGAGTGCCGGAAAGCAGTTCCGATGGTCTGGAATAAATTGTCAGGCAGCACACCAACTGTTTCGGAACTTAAAGGTATCTCGTCTCTGTGATACCTTGATTGACAGAACATTGAAGTGCTATGCTAAGGTGGATTTTTATTTTCTTTCCGAGCAGGAGCAAGACAACCTTTCGGCCATTATGGCTCTGAAGCAGATATGCGGACAGAGCGAATCGTCTCTTTATAATCAAAACCAACTATTTTCATGTTATTGCCATGCCCGCAGAAATAACGTGAATTTTGCATTGATAAACAGTGAAGGTCTAAGGCATCAGGTACATTTTATTGATTCTTCTTCTCTGTCCGTGTGGCAGTTGAAAAAGACAGCAGCCTGTCATCCGGTAAATTTTGTCCAGGTGATTCCGGAAACAGGAACGGTAAGTTCTTCTTTTACGGCGATGGTCATCGGGTTTGGAGAAACGGGGCGTGACGCATTCGGATTCTTGTATGAGTTCGGTTCCTTTGTGGCTCAGGTTGCTCCAGGGGATGATGGAATAGACCGGATCATAGCCCAGAAGAAAAAAATATATGTGGTCGATCCGAATCTAAAGACTTTACGGGCAGAATATCTGTCAGATAGGCCAGGACTTCGGAATGATGGTTCAGTAGAGTGGTGGAATACTTTGACCGAGGAGGATTCTTTTTCCGGCCGACTTGAAAAAATCATCAATGAATTGAATTGTGTGGCCATAACGGTGGGAGATGACGAAACCGCTATTTTGTTGGCTGCAAAAATATGCCATGCCGCCATACGCTATCGGACCGTGTCGGAGAAGCTGGCCCTGTTTGTCAGAATACGTCATAAAGAACAGAAGGCAAAGATGATGGCTGTGAAGGATTATTTTGACCGGTATAATCCGGAGGGACATCTGTTTGTTCACTTGTTTGGCTGTAATGAGGAAATCTTTTCATATAACACTTTGCGCCGTGATATACTGGAAACCCGAGCAATGTCTTTCTTTTATCGGTACTCGCAGGAAACCGCAGAACTATGGCTGGAAGGAGAAAAATTGCGTAGCGAGCAGGAACGCTTGTCGAAGTCCAGTCCTTATAAAGAATGGATGAAGAGACGCAAGGAAAAAAACAGTTCGGTGAAAGAACATTACACGGTCTTTTATCAGGAAGAGCAAGACCGCTCGAATGCCTGGCACATCCTGACCAAACGGAAATTGGCCGGATTGGAAGACGGAGACGAGGTTCGAAGACATGAATGTCTGTCAGATGCACATCTGATCAGAACCATTGGTTACGGAGAGCATCTGCGGTGGAATGCCAAGATGTATCTGATGGGATTTGAGTATGGAGATCAAAAAATGATAGAGAGGAAACAGCATCCTTGTCTGGTGGATTGTGATCAACTGGTAAGAAATAAGCTCCAAAGGGACACCTTACGCTATGATGAAGCTGTAGTGAGATTGAGTATGAGTAAAGAATTTGATAATATGAAATAGTATGACTGATAAGGAAATAATCGAGGGGCTTGTAAACCGTAATAATCGTATTACGGGATATTTTCTGGAAAAATATCGTCCCCTGTTTTTAAATGCGATACAGGTAATTTTTGATTATCCGGTTGATAAAGACGAGTGTATCAATGAACTGTATTTTTATCTGATGAAAGAGGATGCCGCCAAACTGAAGGCTTTTGAATATCGCAGTACTTTGGGCTGCTGGCTGAAAAAAGTGGTGATCCGATTCTTTCGGGATTTGCGAGACACTCGCAGGGTGATAGATGATAATAGCAAGGAGCCTCTTTATGAAAAGAAAGGTAATAATCAGGATGATGAAGTAATTGATACACTTGCCGCCGATGAGGCTAAAGCAGATTTGGAATATCTTTTTGCATTAATGAAAAATGAACGTTATGTGATGGTTATTCGTGCATTGGTCTTGGAAGATCGGGAACCGGAGCAGATCGCTCGTTTTATGGGCATTACTGTTGCAAATTTGTATAATATCAAAAAACGCGCATTAGCTTCATTGGCAAAAGTGGCAATTAATGAAAGGAGAAAATATGAAAACAAATAAAAAATATATGATATCAGAAGAATTATTGGCTGCTTTTGAAGAGGGTAAAACCAATGCAGAGGAAACAGCAATGATACTCAATGCTTTGGCCTCGGACGAAAAATTGCAGGAGGAGTTTATTTTATCTCAGAAACTGGATGCTTTGATGGGAACGGAAGAAGAGGATATAGACATTTTACCTGCCCAGGCACTGGCTGCCGAAAGCGAAGGCAACTTATGTGATTTTCTCTGTGAACTTTATGTGCTTGACCGTAGAGGAATCGCTTGTGATGTGACCACTCTCTCCGAGGACGCCCGGAATAACAGATGGCTGCGAGATAGCGGTACACCGTTACACAGTGTCGGACGTTTGTTGGAGCAGAATGATCTGATTGTGTTGCGGCAGTATGGAGCTGAAATTTCTGACCTTAAAAGAGCTATCAAGGCTGAGCATGACGTGATTGTGGTAGTGAACAACAATAAGCTGACGGGAGTTTCGGATGGAGATATTGCTTACCATGCCGTAGTTGTGACGGAAATAACGGATACAGATGTAGTCCTTTATAATCCGGCATCAGAGGAAGAGTTGGAAACTTATGCGGTTGCTCGCTTCGAATCAGCCTGGAAAGATGCCAAATCTTATCTGGCACGAGTAAAAGGCAAGGACTTTGACTATAATCCTCATCCGATTGATCTTGATGATGTTGAATTGAGCTCTGATCTTTTGGATTTGCGCGAAGCGATTGCGGAAAATGCCCATGAGGTATGGGCGGATAAACGTCAGGAGGAAGGATGGACTTACGGACCGGTTCGTGATGACCGGAAAAAACAGAATCCGGATATGGTGCCTTATGCCATGTTGCCTGATTCTGAAAAAGAATATGACCGTCGCATGGCCTTTGATACCATCAAGTTGATGAAGAAACTGGGATATGATATTATCAAACATCGCAGTACACCGCTTCATGCAGAACTGTTGCATAAAATCAATCATGAAGAGGATGCCAGAGTTTGTGAATGCGGTTGTTTTGTTTTTGTAGACCAGATCTACTGTCCTCGCTGTGGTAAGAAATTAGATTGGAAAAAGTTCCTGTAACTGTTAGAACTATTGCCTCCGAATGCTCTGTTATTATAGTAGTAACATAAAACAAACAGATTATGATTAACGCAGCAGATTTTATTCATCCGGAGGATGCAGCCGCTTTGGAACAGTTGGAGAATATACCGGGATTTCCGGCTTTGGTAAAAAAAGTACTTTCTTTAGGACTGGAACAGTTGCAGTATGGAATCAATATGGCTTCGGCTATCCGCCTGTCGCCAACCCAGCTTCCTGAGTTATACAACAGGCTCCCTCCCATTTGTGCAAAATTAGGAATTGAGGAACCGGAGTTTTATCTTCAGATGGATCCCCAGCCTAATGCCTGGACTTTTGGCGATACGAAAGTATTCATTACCATCACATCCGGACTGGTTGATATGATGAGTGATGAGGAACTGGATGCCGTGATTGCCCATGAATGTGGACATATCTTATGTCATCATGTTTTGTATCATACTATTGCCCGTTATATTCTCGGGGGTGTGGATTCTTTGGGAATCTTAGGGGCATTTACTATTCCGATTCAGTATGCAATACTTTATTGGCAGCGTAAAAGTGAACTATCCTGTGACCGTGCTGCCAGTATTGTAACTTCACCCGAAACGGTGGCCAGTACGATGGCCCGTTTGTCAGGCGGACCACGGTCTATTACCAGTAAGATCAATCTGGAGGAGTGGGCGCATCAGGCGGATCAGTACGATCAGATCCGTAATGACGGATTATGGAATAAGGCCTTGCAGATTTATGCTGTGTCGGGATTGAATCATCCGTTCAGTGCAGTTCGTGTTCGGGAAATTCTCAATTGGGCACAAACAGAACAGTACCGGCAGATTAAACAGCATTTTTTGAACCATGTATCTGTCAGACGTTGCCCACATTGCGGCGAACTGGTAGAAGAAGGCTGGGCTTTTTGCAGAAAATGCGGCACTAAATTATAGTTTGTATTCCTCTCGGATAATGATATTTCATTTCCGGGAGGAATATTTTTTATCGATCAGTTCCATAAAAATCCAAGTTTTACTGTTTTTTTTAGAAATACTGTTAGAAAGTCCGTTTTTATCACGTCTTTAAGATAAACAACGAAATTAAAAACAATAAAATATAAGGATTATGGGACTTTTTAAAACAAGCAAGCGGTTGAATGCAGAACCTTCAATGATTCCGCAAATCAGTAAAGCCATTGAGGCTAAATTCCAGGAAGAAGGATACGAAGTAACCAGCCAGGAATTAATACAGGGAGGCAGAGAGATTTCCATTACCAAGGGTGGTTTGTTTAAAGCGATTGTAGGACTGAAAACAGCCTTGAAAATCAAACTGACACCCGTCCGGAACCAGATTGATTTTAATGCAGGCATTGGTATCTGGGGCATGCAGATAATTCCTGCTGCAGTAGGACTGTTTGTAACCTGGCCTGTGCTTCTTACCCAGATATGGGGATTGGTGCAACAGAGCAAGCTGGATGATCAGGCACTCGAGATTGCCGAGCATGAAATCAGTAAGCATGTAGAATCTTTGTTTATGCTTTGTCCCTTTGACGGACAGAAAATTCCTGCGGGTTCAGAATTTTGTCCCTATTGCGGAAAAAAAATTCAGGGTGGGGTGTTATAAATCCTTTTCCTAAATCCACTTTATCTATAAAGAACAAAAATAGTAACCTTTAAAATTTAAAACTTATGATACCTTTATATTCAGCAGCAGCATTGGCCGTAAAGACTTTAGATCAGGGAATGAGAACTTCACTTCCAAATGAAATAGTTGATTGTATTCAGACACATGCCGCTCTGGCCGCAGGCGCCGCATGGATTCCGGTTGCAGGATTGGATTTGGCAGCTTTAGCTGCAAATACCTGGGCTATGTATGTTCGTATTAACAAGATGCTCGGTGTTTCTTTCAGTGAGAATATGATGAAAAGTATCGGATCTGCCGTCGCTGCCAATCTGACCAGTAATCTGGCTATTGCCGGAATCGGCTCACTTCTGAAATTCATACCGGGAATCGGTACTGTATCCGGAGGTTTTATCATGACTGCCACCATGTATGGAGCTACGGTCTGTGCAGCCTGGATTTATCTGACAGCTTTGGTCAATTGGGTCAAGGACGGAAAGGGAAGCGGAGACGATCTGAAGGCTTGCGTGAATGATGTTATCGCTCAGAATAAGAGTAGAATCAAGAATATGATGAAAGACGCGAAAAATGAATATAGAAACAAACCTGATAAATAAGTGATATGGATAACAGGAAATATGTCCCGCAACCGGTGGATACCAGCGAGGTGCGTTTGCCGGAAACTCTACAGAATCTGGCTGAGACCATGGCCAAGAATGTTCATGAGGTTTGGGCGAAAAACAGAATGGCACAAGGATGGAAATATGGTACGAAACGTGATGATGAACACTTGATGCATCCGTGCCTCATTCCTTATGAGGAACTGAGTGAAGAAGAAAAGGAATATGACCGGAATACGGCTATGGAAACTTTGAAGTTGATTCTTAAATTGGGATTTAAAATTGAGAGACGATGATTGTGGAAAGAGTGATCTTCGGATGAACTTTTTCTTGAAAAGAGAATCCCCTGAAAGCTTCTGACTTTCAGGGGATTCTTTATTCGTTCGCGGTGCGTACGGGACTCGAACCCGTGACCCCATGCGTGACAGGCATGTATTCTAACCAACTGAACTAACGCACCAAAAACGCTTTTGATTTTTCCACTATTTTACTGGCGGTGCGTACGGGACTCGAACCCGTGACCCCATGCGTGAC
>ERZ791667.333-NODE-333-length-31601-cov-4.37295_pt1 | contig 31601 bp, 23 predicted proteins | sample MGYA00509959_ERZ791667 | MGnify/ENA primary metagenome ERZ791667 (study PRJEB30046, sample SAMN00715196) | human gut metagenome | study: EMG produced TPA metagenomics assembly of the A metagenome-wide association study of gut microbiota in type 2... | reverse complement strand
TTTGGGTGACAACGCTGAAATGTGCTTCATTGAGTTGGTTGACTACAATGAAAACATGGCTAAAGAAAAAGTTGCTAAGAAAGCTACTCGTACTCGTCGTTCTAAGAAGAGTGCCGAAGCTGCTGCTCCTGCTGCAGTTGAAGCTCCTGCAACTGAAGAACCAAAAGCTGAATCAGCTGAATAATTTTACAGTTATTCTTATACATATAAAAAAGGCTACTCATACGGGTAGCCTTTTTTGTATCCTTATGTTTTAGTTATCCTAAGATACATTAAAAGATTTACCGAATGAACTTTTCATAAGAATTATCTGTTATATTTGCAGGAGAATATGGCAAAATTTGTAAAGGTAATATTGTTTCTGTTGCTGGCGGTTGCCCTTCATGGGGTCGCAGGCAATGTTTTCACTGAAAAGCAGGTGGAACAACCAGAGCATGCTGTTACATATTCTATGAAACCGCAGGGGCAGATTAATGCTCCAGAATCTCCTTATCTTCCTGTGGCTGAATTAACTAATTTGCAAAGCCATCAGATATCGGTGACACGCATCCAACGTGTGCAAATCGGTGAATACTTCTCTTCTCTGAGAAATGTGCTGCAATGTTGTGCAGACCGTGATAACTCGCTGTCACAGCATTGGGGAAGGATTTATAATACTACAACTTCCTATTATTGCCAGCCTGCAAGTGAATATTATGTATTTACTTTAAGGCATATTATTATTTAGACGTTTATTTATTGGTATTATTTTACGGATTGCTGGCGTTAATTATATAGTGCCGGTCAGTCTTTATTATCTTCATATTTTTACTAATAATTTAAACTTCAATATTATGGCAACTCAAGCTATTGATGCTACTATATTTGCATCTTCACATCCCGATATCGCTAAACGTACGAGTATCTCCGGTCTTTTAATTTCTTGTGTAATGTTACTGATTGGTATTTTATCTTTTGCTTCTACTTTTGAACTGGAAGATAAATCGTCTACTGTCAGTATGGCTCTGATGGTCTTTGGAACAGGATTGTTCCTTTTAGGTATATTCCGGCTTTTCTGGAAGTCAAAAGAAGTGGTCTATGTACCGACAGGAAGCATAGCGAAAGAGCGTAGTATTTTCTTTGATCTGAAGCATATGGACAAGTTGACTGACCTTGTTAATTCCGGTTCATTTTCTGCGGATTCAAAGATTAAGAGTGAGGCAAGTGGTAATATACGTATGGACGTGATACTATCTGCTGATAATAAATTTGCAGCTGTACAGCTATTCCAGTTTGTACCTTATACATATCAGCCGGTGACTGCTGTGCATTATTTTACCAATGATGCAGCTGCAGCTGTTGCTGCGTTTCTGACTAAAAGTCAATTGAATTAAAGTGCTTAATGCCAAATGGTATTCATGTTGATGGCGAATTGTCATTCATCAGAAGATCATTTCTAAGATAGTCAAGTGCAGGGATGCAGGGATAAATGGATAATGGATTGATAATTACTGAATATCGCACTTCTATGTCTTAATAGCTTAGATACAAGCAGGCTTTAAGGAATAATTTGACATGTGGGGATTAACCGTCGATGACGGCAATCCCCATTTTTTTCATTAAGAAGCACGCATTCATGTTCTGTGCGACTCCGCTTCTCATCTGGTATGAAAATGTCAGTTCGTTGTTGGTAATGTCCGCTTCGAAACAATAATTCCGGATATTTTGTGGAAAAGCATCTATTAGTGTGCCTAGCAGTAGGTCATGAGTAGCGATAATACCATTGGCATCCATGCTCATGAACTGTTTGATTAAGGCAAAAGAACCTTTCTGTTTATCCATAGAGTTAGTTCCTTTCAGAATTTCATCAAGGATGATAAATAATTCTTCTCCGGCTTTGAGTTTATCAATGATTAGTTTCAGTCGTTTGAGTTCGGCGAAGAAGTAAGATTCGTTGTCGGTGAGTGAATCACTTGTCCGGAGGCTGGTGACAAGACGAGCGGGAAATATTTCCATTTTCGCAGCCCATACAGGAGCACCAATGCAAGCCAAGAGGTAGTTGACACCTACGGTGCGCAGGTAAGTACTTTTGCCTGCCATGTTGGCGCCGGTAATAATGATAAAGAACGGGCGTTTCTCCATATCGATTCCATTGCGGACACATTTATTGCGGTCCATGAGCGGATGCCCTAAGGCTTCGGCTTGCAGATGGAAAGACTGAGAAGTTATTTGAGGATAGATGTAATCCGGATGGTTGTATGAGAATGTTGCAAGAGAACAATAAGCATCAATTGCTCCGATAGCTTCGATCCAGCGGGGAAGATCTGCGGAGTGTGCTTCTTTCCATTTCTCGATTTGCATGACTTGGCGGAGTTCCCAAAATAGGAGGCCGTTCAAGATGGTGCTCATTAGCAGATTACCTCGCTGGTCGAGTGCATTCATGAGTTTAGCAAGGCGATGTACGGACTGGGAAGCTGTTTGATTTTGGCTTGTAAGTTCGGCTTTCAGTTGTTGCAATGCAGGGCTGTGCATCTCTTTTTTCTCGGTGATGAGAATCTGGTCGGCGTAAGTAGACAGAATTTGTAGTTTTTCGCCATACGTCGCTTGTATTTTGGTTATTCCTTTTGAGAAGATAAAACTGAATACGACAAAGCATGCAAATACTATCCCGCTGATGCTTGCAGGGAGAAATCCCAGTATCGTTGCGCCGATACACAGGAGGTTTATAATACCTACTGCTGTCGGGAGGATACGGAGGAAAGCGTGTTTCCGATAGTCGCTCGGACTGTTTACCCATTCTTTAATTGCAGAGGTGTCGGATGGCTTGCCTTTATAAAGTAATCCGAGCAGGCGGAATTGTTGTCGAAACTCAAGTTCTGAAGATAGTTCCCGAATCGCTTCCTGACGTTGTTCGATAGCTTCTTTTTCTTCCAGATGTGCATTGAACCAGTTGGCAAGACGCTGTTTGCCGATGGGGGTCGAAGTACGATTGATATACTGGAATAGTGAGTGCTCGCCAAATATGTCCAAGTCGAAAGTATAGAGGTGAGACGGATCGATGTATTCCTTTCCGTTGTCGAAGTCGGAAAAGTCATATTGCAGTGCTCGTAGTTCCTGCTCTATTTTCTTTTTGAGATAATCTTTCCAGTAAAACCATCGGTTGTGGCTTTGCACCAGCCAAATGAAAGCGATGATGGGAATTACGGTAAAGACGATGAGCTTTAACCATCCATCAGACCAAAAAATAATAGCGGAGGCTACTGCTTCTACGAATAAGATCAGTCTCAGAAGGCTGATATAGCGAATGCGTTTCCGCGCTTTTTGTAGTTGTTGTTCTGTTTCCTGAATGATTTGTTGATAGGTTGCTATAATATTTTCTTGTTTTTCCATACGATTATATTGCTTTTCGGACAAAGGTAATATAATTCGTAAAAGGCAGAATGGGAGCGTGTTTTTGTAAAGAGCAGATTTACTCTTTATTAACGGTCATTCAGTAATCGGTGATGAAGCAAGTTGTGATGGTTTAGAGTAAAGTTACATAGGAAATAAACACACTTTGTTATTGTCACTTGTCACCTTTGCGTGATAAGTGTCTTATAATTAGTCAAGTAATGGTGATAATAACCGGTGATAATAAGGTGATAATAGATGTTTTTCTGCTTTCTATTATCACCTGTTTTTAATAGACAATACGGTTAATTTGCTGATTATCAGTGGTAAGCGCACTGTTTTAAAGCCTTTGCCTATTTATGTTAAGAACTCCCTTTTAGGCATGAATGTACGTTGTTTATGCCATATATTACTTCCTGTATGCCGCCTATATTAAGACAAGACTCGGCAACCTTAACCTGTAAACAAGGTTTGACTAATATATTTTGTTCGTTTCATATTTTCGTTTCACGTCCGTGATCTGTTCGGTTCACGTATGTGAGCTCAATAGTTTACGTACGTGGACTGATGGGAGCATGTACGTGAAACGATTTATTGTTACTGACGGAATATATTAATCATGCCTGCATAATAGCATAATGAATCGTTCATTTGCTGTTGTTCCCGGGAGCTTATTCTTTCATAGTTGATATGGGGCTGACTAAAAAGTCGGTAGTATCTTAAATCTTCTCCTTCCCGAAGGGAGGGGAATTGGAGATACTACCGACTTTTTAGTCAACCCTGACGACTCAGGTATTAACGCCTGATATTCCGGATGAAAAAAGACAAGATAAGATTATAAAAAGAACCATAAACCGTATCTCATGAGTAAACGAACTTCGGGGACGATTGACTTGCTTCCGGGATAATTGTGTGTAAGAGGTGCTGTGCCAAGAAGGCGAAAGGGGCTTCTTGGCTTCTTTTTTCAACATTTCTTTTTCCATTCTTGCATTTATGCGCTAAAATTTATAACTTTCCACTCGAAAAGGCGTTGAATGAAGAAAGGAGGATGGCTTATGAAGAAAGGATATATTTTGTGGTTGCTGATAAGCGTGATTAGCCTTCCGGTAGTTGCGCAGAATATCATTTATTCAAACTTGAAGGAGTTGATGGCTCAAGATGGCGATACCCTTGCAGTGTTGCGAGTAGAGAAGCGTTCCAGAAGCCAGATTCTATTGACAGGCGGGGCTGACTACCGGATAACGGCAGGCAATGATGAATCTATGTGCCGCCAGTTGAAGAAGCGTTGTTTTGCGGTGCGTACTTCTGAAGGAGACTTATTTATCAACTGTCGTAAGTTGCGTTATAAAAAGATGCGTTTCGGGGCGTGGTATGCTCCGGCTGTTCAGTTGGGCAAAAATATCTATTTCTGTGCGATGCCATTAGGGTCGGTAATCGGTGGGACATTTGCAGAAGAAGACGATGTGAAACTGGGCGGAAATGTGGGAGATGCTCTTGCTGCTTCAAGTCTGGTTACTAAACGGGTCTGCTATGAGCTGAACGGTGAGACCGGAAAGATTGATTTTGTAGGAAAAGAAAAGATGGCGCAACTGCTGGAAAAACATCCGGAATGGAAAAAAGCCTACCTTACAAAAGACAGTCAGGAAGCGAAGCATACCTTCAAGTATCTGCAAATGCTGTGTGGTGAGCAGCAGAAAGAATAAATAATACCTTTCTGATAATAAATCTACCAAAACCTTTGTCTTTTCTCTTCTTTTTTTCTATATTGCGAAGAGTTATAGAACTGTATTGCTTACAGTTTGTAATCCTTAATTCTGCTTATTATGAAGATAACTCTTGGCAACACGTTACCTCCCTACCCAGCTTTCATAGAAGGTATCCGGAGGGCCCCCGACCGTAGTTATACGCTTACGCCGGCGCAGACAGCTACGGCATTGAAGAATGCATTGCGCTATATCCCCTTGGAATTGCATGAGCAACTGGCACCTGAATTTATGGAAGAATTGCGTACCCGTGGGCGAATTTACGGATACCGCTTCCGCCCCGCAGGCGATCTGAAAGCCAGACCGATTGATGAATATCGTGGCAAATGTGTGGAAGGCAAAGCCTTTCAAGTAATGATTGACAACAATCTCTGTTTTGATATCGCGTTGTATCCCTATGAGCTTGTTACTTATGGTGAAACCGGCCAAGTTTGTCAGAACTGGATGCAATACCTCCTGATCAAGCAATATCTCGAAGAACTTACTCCTGAGCAAACACTGGTCATTGAGTCCGGACATCCGTTGGGACTGTTTCGTTCCCGTCCCGATGCTCCCCGCGTTATTATTACCAACTCTATGATGATAGGTCAGTTCGACAATCAGCACGACTGGCACATTGCCGCACAAATGGGAGTTGCCAACTATGGGCAGATGACGGCGGGCGGCTGGATGTATATCGGTCCGCAGGGTATTGTTCATGGCACTTTCAATACATTACTCAATGCCGGACGATTGAAACTCGGCATTCCGCAGGACAAAGATTTGCGTGGTCACCTCTTCGTATCTTCCGGTTTGGGAGGAATGAGCGGGGCACAGCCAAAGGCAGCCGAAATAGCCGGAGCAGCCTCTATTATAGCCGAAGTCGATAGCTCCCGTATCGAAACACGTTATCGGCAGGGATGGGTAGGCCATGTCACACAAGACTTGTCGGAGGCTTTCCGTCTGGCAAAAGAAGCGATGGAGCGTCGGGGACCTTGCTCGGTAGCCTATCATGGCAACGTCGTCGATTTGCTGGAATATGCGGAACGTGAGCAGATTCATATTGAACTTTTGTCCGATCAGACCTCTTGCCATGCCGTTTACGAAGGAGGCTACTGTCCCGCAGGCTTGACTTTCGAAGAGCGGACCCGCCTTCTTCATGAATCTCCTGATCAGTTCCGTCGTCTGGCAGACGCTTCTTTGCGCCGCCATTTTGAGGTAATCCGGAAACTGGTGGCACGCGGCACTTACTTCTTCGATTATGGCAACTCCTTTATGAAAGCGGTTTATGATGCCGGAGTGAAAGAGATTTCCCGCAATGGAGTTGATGAGAAAGACGGATTTATATGGCCGAGTTATGTAGAAGATATCATGGGACCCCAACTCTTTGATTATGGCTATGGCCCCTTCCGATGGGTATGTCTGAGCGGTAGGCACGAAGATCTGATAAAAACGGACCGTGCCGCAATGGAGTGCATTGATGTCAATCGCCGGGGACAGGATCTGGATAATTATAACTGGATACGCGACGCCGAAAAGAACAGGCTGGTAGTAGGTACTCAGGCACGTATTCTCTATCAGGATGCCGTAGGAAGAATGAATATCGCCCTCCGTTTCAATGAAATGGTACGGCGGGGAGAAGTAGGACCGATTATGTTGGGCCGTGATCATCACGATGTGAGTGGAACCGATTCTCCTTTCCGTGAGACATCGAATATCAAAGACGGAAGTAATGTCATGGCTGATATGGCCGTGCAGTGTTTCGCTGGAAACTGCGCCCGTGGCATGAGCCTGGTAGCCCTGCATAATGGCGGCGGAGTCGGCATCGGAAAAGCGATTAATGGCGGCTTCGGCATGGTATGTGACGGCAGCGAACGGGTAGACGAGATACTTCGCTCGGCTATGCTTTGGGATGTGATGGGCGGAGTGGCCCGCCGTTCGTGGGCCCGCAATCCGCATGCAATGGAAACTAGTGACGCTTTCAATGAATCACATTCGGAAGGGTATCATATAACGATGCCTTATCTGGCTGATGACGAGCTGATTAAAAAGACAATAAAAGAAGCATTGTAATAGAAAGTAACGAAATAGAGAAATAAATATGAATTGGAGTAAGATCATCGAATGTGTCCCCAACTTTAGCGAGGGACGTGATTTGGAGAAAATAGACAAGATAGTAGCCCCTTTTCGTGGCAAATCCGGCGTGAAGCTGCTCGATTATAGCAATGATGAAGATCATAACCGTCTGGTAGTCACTTTGGTTGGCGAACCGGAAGCCTTGCGCGATGCAGTCATTGAAGCTATCGGCATTGCTGTCCGTCTGATAGACCTTAATCATCATAGCGGACAGCATCCCCGCATGGGAGCGGTGGATGTGGTTCCTTTCATCCCGATCAAGAATACGACGATGGAAGAAGCCGTCGCCCTGTCGAAAGAAGTGGCTTCCCGAGTGGCGGAACTATATAATCTCCCTGTCTTTCTGTATGAAAAGTCCGCCACAGCCCCGCATCGGGAAAATCTGGCCTCCGTCCGTAAGGGAGAATTTGAAGGAATGGCGGAGAAAATCAGACTTCCCGAATGGCAGCCCGACTTCGGCCCTGCCGAGCGTCATCCCACTGCCGGAACGGTAGCTATCGGTGCCCGAATGCCGCTGGTTGCTTATAACATCAATCTGAGTACCAATAATCTTGAAATAGCCACGAAGATAGCAAAGAATATCCGGCATATCAACGGCGGTCTCCGCTACGTCAAAGCAATGGGGGTGGAACTGAAAGAGCGGAATATCACCCAAGTATCCATTAATATGACCGATTACACCCGCACCGCCCTTTACCGTGCTTTCGAATTGGTGCGTATTGAGGCCCGCCGCTATGGAGTGACGATTGTTGGAAGTGAGATCATTGGTCTGGTGCCGATGGAAGCGCTGATAGATACGGCCTCCTATTATTTAGGACTGGAGAATTTCTCCATGCAGCAGGTGTTGGAAGCGCGTATCATGGAATAGCACCCGGAGTATTAAAATAATGTGCGTCCGATATAAAGCTGCTGAAACTTATATCGAATTATGATTGAAATAGTAAGAACCGAATAATAAAAGATCAATGAGTGAAAACCTGATTATATTCAATGCCCGTATTGTCACCCCGACAGGAATCTCCGCCCGTAAAGGTGCGGAAATGGGACAACTCCGCATCATAGAAAACGGAACGGTAGAAGTGACCAAAGGCATCATCACTTACGTCGGCGAGAGTCGTGGCGAAGATCGTGACGGCTACTACCAGCATTACTGGCATTACAACGCCCGGGGACATTGCCTGCTTCCGGGCTTTGTCGATTCGCATACCCATTTTGTTTTTGGCGGAGAACGTTCCGAAGAATTTTCATGGCGGCTGAAAGGCGAAAGCTATATGTCCATCATGGAACGTGGCGGAGGGATAGCCAGTACCGTAAAAGCTACCCGGCAAATGAATTTCCTGAAACTTCGCTCGGCAGCCGAAGGCTTTCTGAAGAAGATGAGTGCTATGGGAGTCACCACGGTAGAAGGTAAAAGCGGTTATGGACTCGATCGGGAAACAGAGCTGCTGCAACTGAAAATAATGCGCAGCCTGAACAATGACGAGCACAAACGTATCGACATTGTATCCACTTTCTTAGGAGCCCACGCCCTTCCCGAAGAGTATAAAGGAAGAGGAGACGAATACATCGACTTTCTGATTCGTGAAATGCTCCCCGTTATCCGCGAGAACGAACTTGCCGAATGTTGTGATGTCTTTTGCGAACAAGGAGTTTTCTCTGTCGAACAGTCCCGCCGTCTCCTTCGGGCAGCCAAAGAACAAGGCTTCCTGTTAAAGCTCCATGCCGATGAAATCGTTTCCTTTGGTGGCGCTGAGCTGGCTGCCGAACTGGGCGCTTTGTCTGCCGATCATCTGCTTCAGGCTTCCGATGCCGGAATCCGTGCAATGGCCGACGCAGGAGTAGTAGCTACCCTGCTGCCTCTGACGGCTTTCGCACTGAAAGAACCTTATGCACGCGGTCGTGAAATGATTGATGCCGGCTGTGCCGTGGCACTTGCCACAGACTTGAATCCGGGAAGCTGTTTCTCCGGTTCCATCCCGTTGACCATTGCTTTGGCGTGTATTTACATGAAACTTAGCATCGAAGAAACCATCACTGCCCTGACACTGAACGGAGCTGCTGCCCTTCATCGGGCAGACCGGATCGGAAGTATCGAAGTAGGCAAGCAAGGTGACTTTGTCATACTGAATTCGGACAATTATCACATTCTGCCATACTACGTGGGCATGAACTGTGTCATCATGACTATTAAAGGCGGTATGCTATACCCCGTCAATTGATAACTAAAATCATAAAATACCATGTTAGCAGATTTAACCGTAAAAGATTTCTTAGATAAGGTAGCCGGCAATGATCCGGTACCCGGCGGTGGCAGTATTGCCGCTTTAGGCGGAGCATTGGCTTCCGCTTTGGCCACGATGGTGACGAGACTCACCATCGGCAAGAAAGGATATGAAGCCAGTGAAGAAGTAATGCAGCACGCACAGACGCTTACCACCCGATTCCAAAAAGAATTCATCGCCCTGATTGATAAAGACTCCGAAGCCTATGATGAAGTTTTTGCCTGTTTTAAACTTCCCAAAGCTACCGATGAAGAAAAAGCTGCCCGCAGCGCTGCCATTCAGGAAGCCACCAGGCATGCCGCTCTCATTCCGATGGAAGTTGCCCGAAAAGCACTCGAAGTGATGCCCGTCATAGCAGACATCGCCCGTCTGGGGAATCGGAACGCTATTACAGACGCTTGTGTAGCCATGATGGCGGCACGATCCGCCGTATTGGGGGCATTGCTGAATGTCCGCATTAATCTGGGGGTACTCAAAGACAAAGAATTTGTCCAAGAATTGCAAGCCGAAGCAGACCGGATAGAGCAAACCGCCTGCCGGAAAGAGAAAGAATTACTGGATGCCGTCAACCAAGACTTACGCGTATGAGCAAGAATGTGTATCAAATAGGTTCCGGAGAACTGACCTTCGAAATCATCGAACGGATCATCAACGAGAATCTGAAGCTGGAACTGGCTCCCGAAGCCAAGCTCCGCATTCAGAAATGCCGTGATTATCTCGACCATAAAATAGCTTCTTCCGAAGAACCTCTTTATGGCATCACCACCGGCTTCGGCTCGTTATGCACTAAAAATATATCTCCCGGCGAATTGGGAACCTTGCAGGAAAACCTGATAAAGAGCCATGCCTGCAGTGTAGGCGAAGAAATCCGTCCTGTCATCATCAAACTGATGATGTTGCTCAAAGCCCACGCTCTCTCGTTGGGACATAGCGGCGTGCAACTAATCACCGTGCAGCGTATTCTTGACTTTTTCAATAACGACGTACTGCCCATCGTCTATGATCGCGGTTCTTTGGGAGCTTCCGGCGATCTCGCCCCATTAGCCAATCTGTTCCTTCCTTTGATCGGTGTGGGCGACGTCAACTATAAAGGAAAGAAATGCGAAGCCATCAGCGTGCTCGACGAATTTGGCTGGGAACCCGTCCGGCTCATGAGCAAGGAAGGGCTTGCGCTGCTCAACGGTACCCAGTTCATGAGTGCCAATGGTGTATTTGCCATTCTCAAAGCCTTCCGCCTCTCCAAGAAAGCTGACCTGATAGCCGCCCTTTCTCTTGAAGCCTTCGACGGACGTATCGACCCGTTTATGGATTGTATCCAGCAGATACGCCCTCATCCCGGACAGATCGAGACGGGAGAGGCTTTCCGTAAACTGCTGGCAGGCAGCGAACTGATCGAACGTCCCAAAGCGCACGTACAGGATCCTTACTCATTCCGTTGCATCCCGCAAGTGCATGGTGCCACGAAAGACGCTATCCGCTATGTTTCCTCCGTACTGCTGACCGAAATCAATTCCGTCACGGACAATCCTACGATCTTCCCAGACGAAGACAGAATCATTTCCGGTGGAAATTTCCACGGTCAGCCGTTGGCTATCTCCTATGACTTTCTCGCCATTGCTCTAGCAGAACTGGGAAATATCTCCGAACGCCGTGTCTCTCAATTGATTATGGGACTTCGCGAACTTCCGGAGTTTCTGGTAGCCAATCCGGGACTGAACTCCGGCTTTATGATTCCCCAATACGCTGCTGCGTCTATGGTCAGCCAGAATAAAATGTACTGCTATGCCGCATCGAGCGATTCCATCGTTTCGTCCAACGGGCAGGAAGATCATGTAAGTATGGGAGCCAATGCCGCAACCAAACTTTATAAAGTGATGGACAACCTTGAACATATCCTTGCCATCGAACTGATGAATGCTGCGCAGGGCATCGATTTCCGCCGTCCGCTGAAAACGTCTCCGCTGCTGGAGAGTTTCCTGCATGCCTACCGGAAAGAAGTGCCTTTTGTGAAAGACGACATTGTGATGTACAAAGAAATACATAAAACAGTCGCTTTTTTAAAAAGGACTAAGTTAGAGTACTAAACCTCCTTTTTCGCTTTTCGTTAATAATGGTGACTGTTATTGCCGGATAAACGATCGATTCTTATCGATATTTATCCGGCATTTGCCGATTATTCTCCCTCTTACAGCGATAAAACTTTACTTCATATACCGCTATTCCTTACTTTTGCTCCATATTTCCTCTTAACACTTGTTTTCATATACCTCTAATGAATGATAATATTTATCAAATGGGCTATAAATAAAAGGAAACTTGATTTGTTAATTGAGTTTTCTATATATCTTTGTTCCGTTTTTCGCTTTAAATGGTGAAATTATAGAAAACTGAGTCTAACAAAATCTAAAAAGAGTGATGATGGAGCATGGAAGAGACGCGTCCCAAAAGGCGGAGCTGAGAGAGCGGATCATAATGACCGCGACAGAAGCTTTTACTTTGAAAGGTATCAAGTGTATTACGATGGATGACATTGCAGCAGCATTGGGCATTTCCAAACGTACGCTCTATGAGGTTTTTGCAGATAAGGAATCATTATTGAAAGAGTGTATTCTGCAAAAGCAAGCTGAAAGAGACAAATACTTGCAGGAGATATACGAGCAATCCAACAATGTGCTGGAGGTGATACTTGCTGTCTTTCAGAAAAGCATCGAGATCTTTCATCAGACCAACAAGCGCTTCTTTGAGGATATAAAGAAATATCCGAAGGTATATGCGATGATGAAAGACCGTAGTGAAAGTGACTCGGAGAAGACGATGTCTTTCTTTAAGTCGGGCGTGGAGCAAGGTATCTTTCGGTCGGATGTCAACTTTGAGATAGTCAACCTGTTGGTGCGAGAGCAGTTTGATGTGCTGCTGAATACGGACATTTGCAACGAATATCCTTTTATAGAAGTATACGAATCCATCATGTTTACTTATATACGTGGCATTTCCACGGAAAAAGGAGCCAAAGTTTTAGAAGAATTTATATCAGAATATCGTAAAAACCGGGTCGAGCAACAATAATAGGAGTAAGGTTCGGATGACAAACAATTAAGGATCAAATAGAAACGAGTTTATGAACAGATTGAAAAGATTGACAGGCAAGAAAATGCTTCTGACGGCAATGGCTCTCTGTGCGTTTGGCTTTGCAAAGGCTCAGACGGAGCAGACAACGCAGAATACGCTGACATTGACGTTGGACAAAGCCCTGGAAATAGCGTTGGATGAGAATCCTACGATAAAGGTGGCGGCAGAAGAAATTGCCTTAAAGAAAGTTGCAAGTAAGGAAGCATGGCAGAGCCTGTTACCCGAAGCAAGCCTAAACGGATCATTGGATCACACGATCAAAGCGGCTGAAATGAAACTGAACGATATGTCGTTCAAGATGGGGCAGGATGGTACGAATACCGCCAATGCCGGACTGAGCATTAACCTGCCTTTGTTTGCACCGGCAGTCTACCGGGCCATGTCAATGACAAAGACGGATATCGAACTGGCAGTGGAGAAGTCGCGTGCTTCCGAACTGGATTTGATCAATCAGGTAACCAAGGCTTATTATCAGCTGATGCTTGCACAAGATAGTTATGAAGTGCTTCAAGGCAGCTATAAGTTGGCAGAAGATAATTTCAATGTCGTGAACGCCAAATATCAACAAGGTGCAGTCAGCGAATTTGACAAGATCAGCGCAGAAGTACAGATGCGCAGCATCAAGCCGAATGTCATTTCTGCCGCCAATGCCGTGACGCTGGCAAAACTCCAGTTGAAAGTGTTGATGGGCATTACGGCTGATGTGGATATTAAGACTGACGATAATCTGACAAACTACGAATCAATGCTGTTTGCCAATCAGTTGAAAGAAGAAGATATGAGTCTGGAGAACAATACAACGATGAAGCAGTTCGAGCTGAATATGAAATTGCTCGAAAAGAACGTGAAGTCGCTGAAAACGAACTTCATGCCTACTTTGTCGATGAGCTTCTCTTATCAATATCAGTCTTTGTATAATCCGAACATCAATTTCTTTGATTATACGTGGAGCAACAGTTCGTCTTTGATGTTCAATCTGAGCATTCCTTTGTATAGGGCGAGCAACTTTACGAAGGTAAAATCGGCCCGCATCCAGATGCGCCAGCTTGACTGGAACCGTATCGATACGGAGAGAAAACTGAATATGCAGGTAGTCAGCTACCGTAACAATATGACTGCCAGTTCCGAGCAGGTGGTCAGCAACAAAGAAAACGTGATGCAGGCTGAAAAAGCGGTACAGATTGCCGGAAAACGTTATGAAGTCGGTAAGGGAACCGTGCTTGAACTTAACAGTTCGCAGGTATCACTGACGCAGGCACAACTTACTTACAATCAATCAATCTACGATTACCTGGTAGCTAAGGCTGACCTTGATCAGGTTTTGGGAAAACAATAAAGATAGACAACTAAAATTACAACTAAGGAATATGAAAAAAGGTATCCAATTAGTGGCTCTGCTATTGACAGTAGTAATGAGCTCATGTACGGGTGGAAAAGATAAGGTTGCTGTGAAACAGGAAGACGAGAAGCCCAGAGTAAAAGTGGCTGATGTAACAGCCCGTCCCGTAGATCAGATACAGGATTATACAGCGACGGTAGAAGCTGAAGTAAAGAACAACATTGCTCCTTCGTCACCTGTCCGCATCGACCGGATTCTGGTAGAAGTGGGCGACCGTGTATCCAAAGGCCAGAAGCTGGTGCAGATGGATGCAGCCAACCTCACACAGACGAAACTGCAACTGGACAATCAGAAAATTGAATTTAATCGTATCGACGAACTTTATAAGGTAGGCGGTGCTTCCAAATCAGAGTGGGATGCTGCGAAGATGCAGCTCGATGTGAAGCAGACTGCTTATGATAATCTGGTAGAGAATACGTTTCTGTTGAGCCCGATCAACGGAGTAATCACTGCCCGTAATTACGATAATGGTGATATGTATAGTGGCGGAAGTCCGGTGCTGGTAGTAGAGCAGATCACTCCGGTCAAGCTGATGATCAATGTGTCTGAAACCTACTTCACGAAGGTGAAGAAAGGCGAACCGGTAGATGTGAAGCTGGATGTATATGGCGACGAACTGTTCAAGGGAACTATCAGCCTGATCTATCCGACTATCGACGCAACTACCCGTACTTTCCAGATCGAGATCAAGTTGGACAACAAAGATCAGCGTGTACGTCCGGGAATGTTTGCCCGTGCTACCTTGAACTTCGGTACGGCGGACAACGTCGTAGTACCCGACTTGGCTATTGTGAAACAGGCAGGTTCCGGTGATCGCTATGTGTACGTTTATAAAGATGGCAAAGTGTCCTACAACAAAGTGGAGTTAGGCAGACGCATGGGTTCGGAGTATGAGCTGAAATCCGGTGTGCCCGATAACTCGCAGGTGGTAGTGGCCGGACAGGCACGTCTGATAAACGGTACGGAAGTAGAGATCGAGAAGTAAAATCACTATTAAACTAATCACTATAAAGAAATGAGTTTATACGAAGGTGCGGTTAAGAAACCGATTATGACCTCCCTCTGCTTTCTGGCAGTGGTGATTTTTGGTCTTTTCTCTTTGTCCAAGTTACCTATCGACTTGTATCCGGACATCGATACAAATACGATCATGGTAATGACCGCATATCCTGGCGCAAGTGCTTCGGACATAGAAAATAACGTTACCCGGCCGTTGGAGAATACCTTGAATGCGGTGAGTAACCTGAAACATATTACCTCTCGTTCTTCCGAGAATATGTCATTGATTACATTGGAGTTTGAGTTTGGTAATGATATTGACGTGCTGACGAATGATGTACGTGACAAACTCGACATGGTAAGCTCACAGCTGCCGGATGATGTCGAGAATCCGATCATCTTCAAGTTCAGTACGGACATGATTCCGATTGTATTGCTTTCGGTACAGGCCAATGAGAGCCAGGCCGCGCTTTACAAGATACTGGACGACCGTGTGGTTAACCCGTTGGCACGTATTCCCGGTGTGGGAACGGTGTCTATCAGTGGTGCGCCGCAGCGTGAGATTCAGGTATATTGCGACCCTAACAAACTGGAAGCTTATAACCTGAGCATTGAAACTATCAGCTCTATTATCGGAGCCGAAAACAAGAATATTCCGGGCGGTAACTTCGATATCGGTAGTGAGACGTATGCCCTCCGTGTGGAAGGGGAGTTTGATGATTCCCGCCAGTTGGCAGATATCGTAGTAGGTACGCACAATGGAGCGAATGTCTTCCTGCGTGATGTGGCCCGCATCGTGGATACGGTGGAAGAGCGTGCGCAGGAAACCTATAATAACGGTGTGCAGGGTGCGATGATTGTGGTTCAGAAGCAGTCGGGCGCCAACTCTGTAGAAATTTCCCGTAAGGTAGAGGAAGCGCTTCCGCGTTTGCAGAAGAACCTGCCGAGTGATGTGAAGCTGGGAGTGATTGTCGATACTTCCGATAATATCTTGAATACGATTGACAGTTTGGCAGAGACTGTAATGTATGCCTTGCTGTTCGTTGTGATCGTCGTGTTCCTGTTCCTGGGACGCTGGCGTGCGACATTGATTATCTGTATCACGATTCCGCTTTCGTTGATCGCCTCCTTTATCTATCTGGCGATTACCGGAAATACGATCAACATTATCTCACTGTCGTCTCTGTCTATTGCCATCGGTATGGTGGTGGATGATGCGATTGTGGTACTTGAAAACGTGACGACACATATTGAGCGTGGTTCGGACCCGAAACAGGCAGCAGTACATGGAACGAATGAGGTGGCTATTTCCGTAATTGCTTCTACGCTGACCATGATCGCCGTGTTCTTCCCGTTGACCATGGTAAGCGGTATGTCCGGTGTGCTCTTCAAACAGCTGGGCTGGATGATGTGTGCCATCATGTTTGTGTCTACCGTGGCGGCGTTGTCGCTGACCCCGATGCTCTGTTCGCAATTACTTCGTCTGCAAAAGCGGCCGTCGAAGATGTTCAAGCTCTTCTTTACTCCGATAGAGAAAGCGTTGGACGCACTCGATACAGGTTATGCGAAGATGCTGAACTGGGCAGTTCGTCATCGTCCGGTTGTGATTGTGGGATGTATTGCTTTCTTCGTTGTCAGCTTGCTGTGTGCGAAAGGAATCGGTACGGAGTTCTTCCCTGCACAGGATAATGCCCGTATTGCTGTTCAGCTTGAATTGCCGATCGGTACACGAAAAGAGATTGCTCAGGAACTTTCCGAGAAGCTGACTAACCAGTGGCTGACGAAGTATAAAGATATCATGAAGGTATGTAACTATACCGTAGGTCAGGCGGACTCGGATAATACGTGGGCTTCCATGCAGGACAACGGTTCGCACATTATCTCCTTCAATATCAGTTTGGTGGACCCGGGAGATCGTGATATCTCGCTGGAAGCAGTCTGCGACGAGATGCGTCAGGACTTGAAAGGTTATCCGGAGTTCAGCAAGGCACAGGTTATTCTGGGAGGTAGTAATACAGGTATGTCTGCTCAGGCAAGTGCCGACTTTGAGATATACGGATACGATATGACGATGACCGATAGCGTGGCAGCCCGTTTGAAACGTGAGTTGCTGACCGTGAAAGGAGTGACCGAGGTAAACATCAGCCGTAGCGACTACCAGCCCGAGTATCAGGTTGACTTCGACCGTGAGAAGCTGGCGATGCACGGACTGAACCTGGCTACAGCCGGTAACTACCTGCGTAATCGTATCAATGGTGCCGTTGCTTCCAAATATCGTGAAGACGGAGATGAGTATGATATCAAAGTGCGCTATGCACCCGAATATCGTACAAGTCTGGAAAGCATCGAGAACATCCTTATTTATAATGCCAAAGGCGAGTCCGTGCGTGTAAAAGATGTCGGAAAGGTAGTCGAACGTTTTGCACCTCCTACCATTGAGCGTAAAGACCGTGAACGTATCGTGACCGTATCCGCCGTTATCTCCGGTGCTCCGTTGGGTGACGTAGTGGCAGCAGGTAACAAACTTATTGATAAGATGGATATTCCGGGAGAAATCACGATTCAGATTTCCGGTTCGTACGAAGACCAGCAGGACTCGTTCCGCGACTTGGGAACACTGGGTATCCTGATTGTTATCCTTGTATTCATCGTAATGGCGGCACAGTTCGAGTCTCTGACTTATCCGTTCATTATCATGTTCTCTCTGCCGTTTGCATTTAGTGGAGTCTTGATGGCGTTGTTCTTTACGGGCAGTACGCTGAGTGTAATGAGTTTGCTGGGAGGTATCATGCTGATCGGTATTGTGGTGAAGAACGGTATTGTGCTCATCGACTACATCACGCTCTGTCGAGAGCGGGGTATGGCGGTCATCAACTCTGTGGTGACATCCGGTAAGAGCCGTCTCCGTCCGGTATTGATGACAACGGCTACTACCGTTCTGGGTATGATCCCGATGGCTATCGGTGGCGGACAAGGTTCTGAGATGTGGAGTCCGATGGCGATTGCCGTAATCGGTGGTCTGACGGTATCTACTGTGTTGACACTCGTCCTGATTCCTACGCTGTACTGTGTATTTGCCGGAACAGGTATCAAGAACAGACGTCGTAAACTCCATCGCAAACGCGAACTCGATGTCTACTTCCAGGAACATAAAGATGAAATTATTAAGAAATAACAGAAAAGAAATATGAAATCAGTATTGATAACATTCGATCAGGCGTATTACGAACGGATCATGGCATTGCTCGACCGTCTGAACTGCCGTGGCTTTACATACCTTGAAAAGGTGCAGGGACGTGGCTCAAAGACAGGCGATCCGCACTTCGGCAGCCATGCCTGGCCCAGTATGTGTTCGGCTATCCTTACGGTGGTCGATGACAATAAAGTCGATCCGTTGCTGGATACACTGCATAAGATGGACTTACAGACCGAACAGCTGGGATTACGTGCATTTGTATGGAACATTGAACGGACCATCTAGCGTTCGTACAGTGAATAAATAATCGGAAGGGAGAATCTATAAATAATGTAGATTCTCCCTTCTTTTTTCTTGCTTTTCCCTATCTTTGCAGCCTGAAAACGTCCGGCACCGATGAACTTGTGGTCCGGCACCGATGAGGCCTTCCTTCGGCACCGATGAGGAGGTGGCTCGGCACCGGGTGAAAAACGAGGACTCAATGAGTGCTTATATCTACTTATAAGATGGAGATTATCAAGAACTACCTGAAATATTCGTTATGGCTTGTACTGATCGTGTTTGCAGCACTCTTTGGGTTGCACTGGCTTCCGGCTATAACGATCGACGGACACACGATGAGGCGTGTCGATCTTTTAAGCGATCTTCGCTATCCGAAGCAGGAAGTGGCGGTAGCCGATTCGGATACCATTCCTTTACCTCCTGTCGTAAAGCCGGTTTTTGTCGATACTTGTCGTGCGGGCATGACTTGCATTGAAGATTACGGTGACTCTACCCGTCGCGGTATGGCTTCTTTTTATGAAGCGCTCGACCGTACTTCTTCTTCACATCCAGATCATGACGGGCTGGTACGTATCGCCGTTTTCGGTGATTCATTTATAGAGGCGGATATCTTTACGGCTGATTTACGTGAAATGCTTCAGAAGCGGTTTGGCGGTTGCGGTGTCGGATTTGTCACAATAACTTCGATGACGAGCGGGTATCGTCCTACCGTGCGGCATACTTTCGGCGGGTGGTCCAGTCATGCGGTGACGGACAGTGTGTATTTCGATAAAAAGAAACAGGGTATTTCCGGACATTACTTTATTCCCCGTGAAGGAGCATACGTTGAGTTGAGGGGGCAAAGCAAATATGCTTCGCTGCTTGATACCTGTCAGCAGGCTTCGATTTTCTTCTATAATAAAGATTCCGTTCATCTTACTGCCCGTGTGAATCGGGGGGAGAGTAAGAATTATTCCTTAGCGCCTTCGGGCGATTTGCAGAAGATTTCCGTTGAAGGACGCATCGGCTCTGTCCGGTGGACGGTAGATCGTGCCGATTCTACGTTGTTCTATGGCTTGGCGATGGATGGTAAGAAAGGAATCATTCTTGATAATTTCTCCTTGCGAGGCAGTTCCGGCTTATCGTTGCGGGGGATTCCGCAACAAATGCTGCGTCAGTTTAACGAGCAGCGTCCTTATGATCTGATTATTCTTGAATACGGATTGAATGTGGCTACCGAACGGGGACGCAATTATGATAATTATCAGAAGGGACTGCTCACTTCTATCGAACATCTGAAGAATTGTTTTCCACAGGCGAGTATTTTGCTGTTAAGCGTCGGCGACCGTGATTATAAGACAGAAGATGGTGAACTTCGTACCATGCCGGGAGTCAAGAATCTGATTCGCTATCAGCAGAACATTGCTGCCGAAAGCGGTATCGCTTTCTGGAATATGTTTGAAGCGATGGGAGGCGAAGGCAGTATGGCGAACCTCGTACACGCCAAACCTTCGATGGCGAACTACGATTATACTCATATCAACTTCCGGGGAGGCAAACATCTGGCAGGACTGCTCTATGAAACATTGATATATGGTAAGGAACAATATGACAGGAGGCGTGCTTATGAGCAAGAATAACCTGTTGCTGGGCTTTATCTTGGGGGTACTTGGAACTTTCTTTCTTCTTCCGGCAGGAAAGGCGCAAGACCGTATCCCTGCCTGTCCTCCACTGGGGAAGACCTTGAAAATGATAAAACCTTTGCGGGAAATGAACTGGGCGAATGATACCATCGCCGTGCAGACTTCTTTTCCTTCCACTTTCCGCGAAACCGGAAGGAATGAGATAATCGACAGCATTGCCCTGCTGACACCCGTATTTGAACGTCTCCGTCAGGTACGTGCCGGACTTTCCGAAGATACGGTGCGTATTCTCCATATCGGAGACAGTCACGTACGCGGGCACATCTATCCGCAGACTACGGGAACGTTGCTGAAAGAAACCTTTGGTGCTGTCTCTTATACCGATATGGGGGTGAACGGGGCTACCTGTCTGACGTTTACCCATCCGGGACGTATTGCCGATATTGCAGCCATGAAGCCGGAACTGCTGATTCTGTCCTTCGGAACCAACGAAAGCCATAACCGGCGGTATAACGTCAACCTGCATTATAATCAGATGGACGAACTTGTCAAACTGTTGCGCGACAGCCTTCCCGATGTCCCTATTCTTCTCACCACGCCTCCGGGTTCTTACGAAAGTTTCCGGCAAAGGCGGCGGAAACGTACGTACGCCATCAATCCCCGGACGGTTACAGCGGCAGAAACAATTCGCCGTTATGCCAAAGATCATCGTCTGCTCGTGTGGGATATGTACGATGTAGTAGGGGGCAAGCGCCGTGCCTGTACCAACTGGACGGAAGCGAAACTGATGCGTCCCGATCATGTGCATTATTTACCTGAGGGATATATCCTGCAAGGAAATTTATTATACCAAGCCATTATTCAAGCTTATAACGATTATGTTTCCCATTGATATTGATTTCAGCCGGTTAAAAGAGGTGCTTACCTACGATCCGCAGGCACCGATGATATTCAGCAGTGGTATCTTCCTTTGGCTGTTTGCCGCCTTTATGATCGTATACACCTTGTTGCAGCGTAAGTATACGGCCCGTATTCTGTTTGTGACGCTTTTCTCTTATTACTTTTATTATAAGAGCAGCGGCACTTACTTTTTCCTGCTGGCGCTGGTCACGGTTTGCGACTTCCTGCTGGCGCAATGGATGGACCGTACCGAAGGACGCTGGAAACGCAAAGGGTTGGTAACTCTGAGTCTGGGAGTCAATCTGGGGCTTCTTGCCTACTTTAAATATACTAATTTCCTGGGGGGAGTGATTGCCTCGTTGATGGGAGGGGAATTTACGGCGCTTGATATATTCCTGCCCGTAGGTATCTCATTCTTCACTTTCCAGTCATTAAGCTATACCATTGACGTTTACCGGAAAGACATCAAGCCATTGACCAACATACTGGATTACGCGTTTTATGTATCCTTCTTTCCGCAGCTGGTGGCCGGACCGATTGTGCGTGCCCGTGACTTTATTCCGCAAATCCGGAAACCGCTTTTCGTTTCTCAGGAGATGTTCGGGCGGGGGATTTTCCTTATTCTCTCCGGTTTGTTCAAGAAAGCAATCATTTCCGATTATATCAGTGTCAACTTCGTGGAGCGTATCTTTGATAATCCGACCCTTTATTCCGGTCTCGAGAATCTGATGGGAGTATACGGGTATGCTTTGCAGATTTACTGTGACTTCTCCGGATATAGCGATATGGCTATCGGTATCGCTCTGCTGTTGGGCTTTCATTTTAATCTCAACTTTAATTCTCCTTATAAGTCCGCCTCCATTACTGAATTTTGGCGGCGTTGGCATATCTCATTGTCCAGTTGGTTGCGCGATTACTTGTACATATCCTTGGGAGGAAACCGGAAAGGTAAGTTCCGCCAGTATCTGAATCTGATTATTACCATGTTTCTGGGTGGATTGTGGCACGGAGCTTCCTGGAACTTTGTACTTTGGGGAACATTTCACGGCATCGCTTTGGCGGTGCATAAGATGTGGATGTCCATCATAGGTCGTAAGAAAGGAGAACAAAGTCATGGCTGGCGTCGTGTATTCGGAGTCATTATCACTTTCCACTTTGTCTGTTTCTGCTGGATATTCTTCCGTAATGCCGATTTTCAGAACTCGATGGATATGTTGAGACAGATATTCACCACTTTCCGTCCGCAGCTTTTCCCGCAGTTGATCGAAGGCTACTGGCGCGTGTTTGCTTTGATGCTGCTCGGCTTTCTGCTTCATTTCACTCCGGATAGTTGGGAAAATGCTGCTTGTCGTGGAGTCATTCGCTTGCCGTTTTTAGGGAAAGCTTTGCTGATGGTGGCTCTGATTTATCTGGTCATTCAGATGAAGAGTTCGGAGATTCAGCCGTTTATTTATTTCCAGTTTTAGCTTTCTTTCCACACTGTTTTGAATTAAATGATAGTCAATAGTATCTTGAATGGGGCTGACTAAAAAGTCAATAGTATCTTAAATCTCCTCCTTCGGGAAGGAGGAGTACCCATAGGGGGAGGTGGTAGGTGAATACATTACTCTATCATTTTCAATAAAAAAGGAACAAACATTATTTCTCCTACCACCTCGGTCTTCGACCACTCCTCCTTCCCGAAGGAGGAGAATGGAGATACTACCGACTTTTGGGTCATCCCCAATGGAGATACTACTGTTTGATTCATTTTTAAATAGTTGTGAACAAATCTCTATGTAATCTGTATTTTAGTCTATGGACGTGTGTGGTATTTTGCGCTAGCTTTGCCACGAACAGATAAATAGACATACTATGAGACATAGAATCCTCTTTTTCTTTTTGGCTTTTATTGGAATAAGCCAGTTCGTGACATCGTCCGATGTCCGTAATAAATATAATTTCAATTCAGACTGGTTGCTTTATGTGGGTGATGTTCCCGAGGCAAAGCAGCCGCGTTTTTCTGATTCGGAGTGGAAGAAAGTGACTTTACCGCATGCCTTCAATGAAGATGAGGCTTTCCGCCTGAGCATTGATGAACTGACCGATACGATTATGTGGTATCGGAAACATTTCCGTCTGCCTGCCAACAGCAAGAATAAGAAAGTTTTTGTAGAGTTTGAAGGAGTCCGTCAAGGGGCGGATTTCTATATAAATGGTCAGAATGTCGGCCTGCACGAGAATGGTGTCATGGCTGTCGGTTTTGATCTGACTCCTTATATTAAGTACGGACAGGAAAATGTAATCGCAGTCCGCATCGACAATGACTGGAATTATAAAGAACGGGCGACGGGCACGAAATACCAGTGGAGCAATAAGAACTTTAATGCCAATTATGGCGGTATCCCCAAAAATGTATGGCTGCACGTCACCGACCGTCTGTATCAGACTTTACCTTTATATAGTAATCTCAAAACGACCGGAGTCTACATCTATGCCGAAGACATCCGTGTGAAATCGCGCAAGGCCATTATTCATGCGGAATCTGAAATCAGAAACGAATATAACCGTGATAAGCAGGTTTCCTATCAAGTAGAACTGATAGACCGTGATGGTACATCGATCCAAACATTCGAAGGAACAAAGGCGGTAGTGAAACCGGGTGAAACAATCACGCTGAAAGCGGCATCCGAAGTGGATAACCTGCATTTCTGGAGCTGGGGATATGGCTATCTGTATACAGTAAAGACAAGCCTGTGGGTAGATGGCAGGAAAGTGGACGAAGTTGCCACCCGCACCGGATTCCGTAAAACGCGCTTCGGTAAAGGAATGATCTGGCTGAATGACCGTGTCATTCAGATGAAGGGCTTTGCCCAGCGGACAAGCAATGAATGGCCGGGAGTCGGGATGAGCGTACCTGCCTGGCTGAGCGATTATAGCAATCATCTGATGGTGGAGGGCAATGCGAACCTCGTGCGCTGGATGCATGTCACCCCGTGGAAACAGGATATCGAGTCGTGCGACCGTGTAGGATTGATTCAGGCTATGCAGGCGGGAGATGCCGAAAAAGATTGTGAAGGACGTCAGTGGGAACAGCGTACGGAATTGATGCGCGACGCCATCATCTATAACCGTAATAATCCGAGTATCTTATTTTATGAATGCGGCAATGAGTCCATCAGTCGTGAACACATGATTGAGATGAAAGCGATACGTGATTTGTACGATCCTCACGGCGGCCGTGCAATCGGTTCCCGTGAAATGCTGGATATCCGCGAAGCGGAATATGGAGGCGAAATGCTGTATATCAATAAGAGTGCGCATCATCCGATGTGGGCAATGGAGTATTGCCGTGACGAGGGATTGCGCAAATACTGGGATGATTATTCCTATCCTTATCACAAGGATGGAGACGGCAGCAATTCTTATAAGTCCACCGTTACCAACAAAGTACAGAAGAAAGTGGATGCCCGTGTCTACAACCGTAATCAGGATTCCTTTACCATCGAAAATATTATTCGCTGGTTCGATTACTGGCGAGAACGTCCGGGAACGGGTGACCGTGTAAGTTCGGGTGGCGTGAAGATTATCTTCTCCGATACCAATACGCACTATCGCGGAGTAGAAAATTATCGTCGTAGCGGAGTAACCGACGCCATGCGTATTCCTAAAGATCCCTTCTTTGCACATCAGGTGATGTGGGACGGCTGGGTAGATACGGAATGTCCCCGCATCTATATCGTCGGTCATTGGAATTATAATGACACGGTAGTGAAACCGGTATATGTCGTATCGAGTGCCGATAAAGTAGAATTATTTCTGAATGGTAAGTCTTTGGGCTATGGTGAACAGGATTATCATTTTCTGTATACCTTCAAAGATATCGCTTTCGTACCGGGCAGACTGGAGGCCGTAGGATACGACGAAAACGGAAAAGAATGTTGCCGTACTCAGTTGCAGACTGCCGGCAAGCCGGAACAGATTCAATTGAGTTTCATCCAGAGTCCCGAAGGATGGAAAGCGGATGGTGCCGATATGGTATTGCTTCAGGTAGAAGTCATGGATAAAGACGGCAACCGTTGCCCGCTGGCAAATGACTTGATACACTTTGAAGTAGAAGGACCTGCCGAATGGCGTGGCGGCATCGCACAAGGAGAAAATAATTATATCCTTTCAAAAGACTTGCCGGTAGAATGCGGTATCAATCGTGCTTTGATCCGTTCGCTCACTACTGCCGGAAACGTCCGTATCACAGCGAAGGCCGACGGATTGAAGCCGGCAGAAATCAGCCTTACTTCCTCACCTGTCGAAGTGAAAAACGGTTTGAGCAACTATATCCCCGGTGATGAACTGGAAGGCAGGCTGACTCGTGGCGAGACTCCGCAGACTCCTTCATACAAGGTCTCAAAAGTGGATGTTGGTATCGTTTCCGCCATTGCCGGAGCCAATAATGAGAGTACAGTCAACAGTTTCGATGATAATGAACTGAGCGAATGGCGGAATGACGGGAAAGCAGCTACCGCATGGATTACCTATAAGTTGGAACGTGCCGCACGGGTGGATGAAGTCTGCATGAAACTGACCGGATGGCGTATGCGCAGTTATCCGCTGGAGATATATGCAGGCAAAGAACTGATATGGAGCGGAGATACGGATAAGAGTCTGGGATACGTTCACTTGGATGTAAAACCGGTACTGACCAATGAAATTACCATCCGGCTGAAAGGTACAAGCAAAGAAGGAGATGCCTTTGGACAAATAGTGGAAGTTGCCGCCCCTGTTGCCAATGAACTGGATTTGTTTAAAGCGAAGGATGGGGACAAGACCGGCCATGAATTGCGTATTGTAGAAATAGAGTTCAAGGAGAACTTGTTGAAATAGTTTTTTAGGGTTTGTATGATTGGTTTTCCAAGGACCGTCCATCGTACTGTCAGTATAGTGACATCATCTGTCTTTTTTGATCAGAATGTGTCTTCTTTACTGGCAGACTGAAGGACGTTGTTCCTTGATTTCAACCTTTGAATTTAGCAATAAGATGGAACATTATTAAAATATTTTCTCTTTCTTTGCAATAACGAAAAAACATTGAACCTTATGGATTACCCATTGAATAATCAGCCGGTTACTGATCGCTACGATCGCATGCAATATAAATACTGTGGCAAGAGTGGCTTGCACCTGCCTCTCATCTCTTTAGGATTGTGGCATAACTTCGGTAGCGTAGATAACTTTAGTGTAGCGACCGACATGATTAAATATGCCTTCGACCATGGCATCACCCATTTCGATCTTGCTAATAACTATGGTCCTGTGCCGGGAAGTGCCGAAACTAATTTCGGACGGATTCTCAAAGAAAACTTCCAGGGATATCGGGATGAGATGATAATCTCCTCCAAAGCCGGCCATGACATGTGGATGGGGCCTTATGGCGGCAACAGCTCCCGCAAGAATCTGATGGCAAGCATTGATCAGAGTCTGCGCCGGACAGGACTGGAGTATTTTGATATCTTTTATAGTCATCGCTATGACGGAGTCACTCCGGTAGAAGAAACCATTCAAACGTTGATTGATATTGTAAAGCAAGGGAAAGCTCTGTATATCGGAATTTCAAAATATCCTCCTCAGCAAGCGAGGATTGCCTATGAAATGATGGCAAAAGCAGGCGTTCCTTGTCTTATCAGCCAGTATCGTTATAGTATGTTCGACCGTGCGGTTGAGGCTGAAAGCCTTCCTTTGGCTGCCGAATACGGTTCCGGCTTTATCGCCTTTTCTCCTTTGGCGCAAGGATTACTGACGGATAAATATCTGAATGGCATCCCCGAAGGCTCACGTGCGGCACGTCCTTCCACTTTTCTGCAACGCTCGCAAGTGACACCTGAAAAGGTGGAGGCTGCCCAACAATTGAATGAAATCGCCCGTCACCGTGGACAGACGCTGGCAGAAATGGCTTTGGCATGGGTGCTGAGAGACGAACGGATGACATCGGTTATAGTAGGAGCGAGCTCAGTGAATCAGCTGGCAGACAATTTGCAGGCTTTAAACCAGTTGGAATTTACTGCTGAAGAGTTAAACGGGATAGAACGAATACTTAACTTACATAGGGCTTAATCTTTTTGTACAATTCTATCTTCGCGTAAGGTATCTTGGATTATCTAAAATAATATATTATGGCATTCTTGAAAAGGTAAACAAAGAATAGGGAAGTATTTATCAATATTCTCCGAGATTGCACAACAAAAATAGACATAATAAACATCTTTTTAAAGAGAATGATCCTCCTTTTTGACCATTTAATCACAAACTGGCATTTTAGCTAAAAAATGTTGATATTGATTTTATTATATTTGCACTCAATGTATTAATAGATAAAAATAATAGCTAAAATTATTGTGTATGAGAAAGATTTTAATAACGTCCGGTCTTGCACTGGTCATGTGCTGCTTGCTTTTTGCAGCGTGTAGTAAGGATGATGACACAGATGTAAACACTGCGTCCGTTACTGGATATTGGATTTGTTACTATCAGTGTTGGAGTGAGGATGGCGAAACTTGGGAAAGCAGCTATGACGATGATGACTACTACATATATTTTAGTAATCACCCAGCAGAAGATGGTAAGTACGAAGGAGACATAGACAGTGGGAGTGACCAGCTTCTGGAACGGATGGGACATCATTCTTTCGCCTGGACTATATCCGGTAACAAAATTAAGGTAATGTGGAGTACAACTTGGACTGAAGAATGGCAGGTCAAGTCTCTCAAAGGTGATGAAATGACGCTTCAATGGAAAGACGAAGAAGTTGACTATACAATTATTGCCAAGTTCAAGAAACGGTCTGAGTAGTGATAGCCCAGATAGTTATTGGTATGTGCATAGACAAAAATAGTATGATTCATGCGGGGCAACTTATTGAACGCACGCTCCACCAACAGGGACGTACGGTCACTTGGTTTGCTTCGCAGTTGTGCTGTACCCGCCCGAATGTTTATAAAATATTTAGAAAAGAGAATATCGACATCCATCTTCTTTGGCGTATCTCTTGTATTCTCGGTCATGATTTTTTTCGTGACTTGTCTGATAGAATTAGTAATGGAAGTTTTTCGGATGTCTCCAAATAGGATACGGTTTCGTGTCGTTATTGGAACTATTGTTTCTCCTATTAGTATATTTCTTTCGCATACCTTTGCGGCATATTAACATAAAATCACAAAAGAATATGAAAAAGCTGATTCTAATTATGATGCTGGTTTTCGGTTGTGTCATTGGGACGTATGCGCAAAAGACTGTCTTTAAGTTTCGTGATGCGCAGGCACGTGCCGGAGATGCAGTAACCGAAGTTTGTGTAAAGCCTACAGTTGTAGAGGTGAAAATTCTTGAAGAGAAAGGACGAATAAAGGATGTATGGACACTGAGCAGAGAAGAGGTGGAAGTTGCTATGAAAGGTGAACTTGATAACATCCGTGCATGGGGAACTTATTTGTCCACTATCAAGAACGATTGTGATGTAATCATGGGAGCCACTTTTAAAATAGAGGATGATGAAAAGTCGGGAGGATATACGGTTACGGTCGTAGGTTATCCGGGCGTGTTCACCAACTGGCATACTGCCACGACAGAAGATTACGAATGGATACGTATCCAGAAACTTTCGGGTGCCGATGATAGAACCAAAATAGCACCTGTCATAAAGAACAAGAATTAATAACCAAAAAACATAGACAATAATGAAAAAAGTATTATCAATTGTTGCTGCGCTTTTGTTGTGCGTAGGAACACAGGCACAGATTGTATCATCCAGAAGTGCAATCGTCAAGACTCAAAAGCAAGCGAGTAACACACAATGGTTCCTGCGTGCAGGCCTGAACATCATGAACCTCAACGGTGACGGAGTTGAAGCGGATTCAAACATTGGCTACAATGCTACATTCGGCTATCAAAAGCCTATGGGCGGTGCCGGAGCATATTGGGGAATGGAATTCGGCCTCGGTTCCCGTGGGTTTAAAGCCGATGAAATGAAATGTATCGCACACAATATTCAATATTCACCGTTCACTTTCGGATGGAAAATTGGAGTAGCGGACAATCTTAGCATCGATCCGCATCTGGGTGTTTTTGCCAGTTATGACTATACCAGCAAAATGAAAGAAAGTGGTGAAAGCATCAGCTGGGGAGATTTTGCAGATTATCTGGAAGTGGATTACAATCATTTCGATGCTGGTATGAATATTGGCGTAGGACTGTGGTATGACCGTTTCAATCTGGATTTCACTTATCAGCGTGGATTCATTGATGTATTTTCCGATCTCGATGGAATCAAGACTAGTAACTTTATGATCCGTCTGGGTATTGCTTTCTAATTGAGACACATATTTTAATCATATAAATTTCAGCATTTGCGCTCTTTTCTATTTGATGGGAAAGACGTGAATGCTGTTTTCTTAAACATAGCGACGTATGATAACAAGACTGAGACTTTGGGTAATTGTATTATTATTGAGTGGAGTATTGCCCTCTTTGATTGCACAAACTTTTACTGAACAAAAGAATACTTATCCGCTCAGTGCGGACGGCAGCAAATATGTAGTCAACGGATTTATTCCTTTCAGTTCGATGAACGATGAAAGTATTTATGCTAATGCTCTGTTGTGGACTATTAAAAATGTTTGCCCTGCACAGCGTGACGGAATAACAGAAGTGAGCGTTTCTGCCAAGAGTTTTAGTTGTAACTTGGTGCTTACTTCCCAAGCGGATGCCAAACAAAAGAATATGTACTATTGTACAGCCCAATTTCAGGTAAAAGATGGGAAGCTGGTCTATTATCTTTCCAATATTCAGATAGAATCATCGGTGGTTATAATGAAGAAAGTCACTCCGATGGAAAAACTACAACCTGAGAAGAAGCCTTCTCACAAGGAAACTATGGATGACTTTGTGCAAATAGAATCGCAGATGCTGAACAAACTGTTTGATTTTGTCAGCACAAACCAGCTTTCTCCTATCACCCATTGGAATGAAATAAATATCGGTAAACCGGTAAAGGGGATGACGGAAGATGAATGCCTGCTGGCTTTTGGCAAACCGCAAACAATCTCAGAATCAAATGGTGAAGTGCAATGGATGTATTCCAGCTCTTTCTATCTTTTTTTCAAAAACGGGTGCGTGGAAACGATTATAAAATAAAGAAAAGAAGTAATCCCGAAATTGCTTCTCGTGTCTTATCATCTCTCTATTGATCGGCTATTGTGTATGTCTTTGGTAAGAGGAAGGCAGGGTGTGTGTGATAAAATGATCTGATAAGTAGTGAGGATTTACTAGAAATTCTATCGCCCTTATGATGAACTTGAACTTGGGGAGTTGTAATTTGCTGTTGATGTTTATTGTTTTAGTAATACTTCCTGTTGTTAAATTTAAAACTTTAATAATAAGCTTATTATCTTTTTTTTCTTTGATGATAATATTCCTGTATCATTTATAGGAATATATGCAGTTTCTAAGCCTGCTATTACTAGTTGAAAGGATAATAAAAGTGTTGGGTATTTGGGACTTACTTTCGATATTTTGTTATTATATATTTGTGCGCATTGAATCTTTGTTTATCTTAAAGCGGAACTTATATTTGAGATAAACAAAGGTTCTATTTGAAATGAACATACATTTTGCTTTATTCTCTTTACGCTCCACAGTGATTTGATATCCGTTTTGCCCTCATGCTCTAACAGATTGTCTGTATGTCTTTATTCATCGTAGTTTCAGGTATGGCAGCAATTGTGGTAGCAGGTATGAGAGCAAACGTTTGCTCTCACTCTTCCATGTATCATTATCTGTCATTTGTTTGATATTGTCATTTGATTTACAGTGTGTTAATGTCTGAGGTGTCAATTTTTAACGATTGATATTTCAGACATTAATAATTGATAAATCATCCTTTAATAGTTGATAACTCCGCTGTTTTTGAGTGATAAGTGATTTATTGTTTCTTGGAAGAGCAGGTTAATCGAACAGTTGGTGCGGTCAAGTTAATTGAATCATATAAGTAAGGCATCAGTTCCTGCCTTGTTTCACTCATTCCCTACGCTTGAAGCACTGTTTTCAAGCGTCCGAAACCTTGTTTTCAAGGCTTTGAAACTTTAGTTTCAAGCCGATGGAACTCTAGTTCCAAGCTGGAGAAACAAAAGTTTCAAACGGGAGAAACTAAAAAGCTCTATATAGACCAACAGCCCATAAGTAACCATTGAAAACAAGGCAGTGTGACAGCAAAGTTTGCCGTCACACTGCCATCACCTACTGCCGTCACCTCATTAATCACTCATATTCAAATTATTATCCCCAACAACGTGACAGATGACAGCAATTTATAGTTTTTTATTTTTATAGAGAGCCTGGCTGACACGTAAGTAGGTGGTGACTAACAAGTCGATTCTATCTTAAATCTCCTCCTTCTGGAAGGAGGAGTGGTCGCAGACCGAGGTGGTAGGATAAATAATGTTTGTTCCTATTTCTTTGTAAATGATAGGATTATGTATTCACCTACCACCTCCCCCTACGGGTACTCCTCCTTCCCGAAGG
>ERZ791667.275-NODE-275-length-36776-cov-14.816_pt1 | contig 36776 bp, 26 predicted proteins | sample MGYA00509959_ERZ791667 | MGnify/ENA primary metagenome ERZ791667 (study PRJEB30046, sample SAMN00715196) | human gut metagenome | study: EMG produced TPA metagenomics assembly of the A metagenome-wide association study of gut microbiota in type 2... | reverse complement strand
ACCGACAGAACATCTATTCCGCTGCGCTCGGACTGTATAATTCCAGAATCGTCAAACTGATAAACAAGAAAGGGCTGCTTAAAAGCACGGTCATTATAGATGAGCTTCCTACCATCTATTTCCGAGGACTGGACAACCTGATTGCAACGGCACGTTCAAACAAGGTGGCAGTCTGTCTGGGATTTCAGGACTTCAGCCAGCTTAATCGTGACTACGGTGAAAAGGAAAGCAAGGTGATTCAAAATACAGTCGGTAACATATTCAGCGGTCAGGTGGTAGGTGAAACGGCCAAGACACTTTCCGAACGTTTCGGAAAGATTTTGCAGAAACGGCAGTCCATATCCATCAACCGTCAGGATGTCTCCACATCGATCAACACCCAGCTGGACTCCCTGATTCCTGCATCCAAGATTTCCAATCTTTCACAGGGTACGTTTGTCGGTTCCGTGTCGGACAATTTCGGTGAGAAAATAGACCAGAAGATTTTCCATGCGGAAATTATTGTGGACCATGCCAAAGTAAGTGCGGAAGAAAAGGCTTATAAAAAAATCCCGGTTATCAACACGTTCAAGGACAGTGAAGGGAATGACATCATGCTCCAGCAGATACAGCGTAATTATGACCAGATAAAGGCGGATGCCCAGACGATCATCAACGATGAGATGGAACGTATCAAGAACGATCCGGAACTATGCAAACGGCTGGGTATAGAAAGTGCAGAGGAAGAAGTACGGAAAGCGTCCGAAAAGGCACAGTAGAAATGAAATACCAGTATCATTAAATACAATCAGACACTTTTCAACAATAATTTCCTTCAGCATATAGTTTTCAGATTCCTAGTTACATTTTTATTAAGAATTTTACAATTGACAGAAAAAATGGAAGCAAACCTTTTTTTTTAGCATAAAATATTTTGAAATATCAAAAGTACACGTTATTTTTGTCAAAGCATAAGAGATACTGTTCTCATAGTGGCTTACGATTGAGATTGTTAGTTCGGATCATTTTACCTGGGCACTTTACTTGAACTTAATTTTAAAATCTAAAGCCATGAAAAAAGATCAGATTCTTATTCTTTTAGTCATGCAGTTATTCTCTGTGACAGATTTTGGAGATGGTAAAGCTATGGTCATCACAATACTTTTATTGTTTTGTATCCTGCTTTACAAAGAACATAAAGGGGAATATTAATTCCTTTAATTTTCTAAACCAAGTTGGGCATGTTGAAATTCAACATGCCCAACTTGGTTTTTACTATATTTTAATATTCGTTCTTATCATTATATGTTCATTCCCCAAACAGGGTCAATGCTCTGCATTACTTTCTGATTCGAACTTGTATTGCCGCCCTCATAGCACTCCACATCATAGATATATGCCTTACTATAAATGTTCTTGAGCGATTTTTCCATACAGTCTATATATCCGCAATTTATCATATAGCGTTCCAGCGCCATATAGAACTGTTCTGTGTCGTTCTGTAAGTCATCATCCAGATAATACAGTCCGGAAATCATCTCCTTGTAAGCATTTCCCTCCGTATGCATCTCTATTACTTTATTATAATACAATAGAGCCATCTCCGCTGGATAGTTGCTGATAATATACCTCAGGTTTGTCGGTTCAATGACGGACAGGATGTGATTGTAAAACTCGGTTCCTAATCTACCGTAGTCAGAAGAAACAATCTCCTTACCGATTTCATGGATACACAGTTCAAGTATATTTTTGATTTCCATCCGGTTTATTTCTATCTCCATCGGAGTCAGTTCATTTTCCATCGATTTGTGCCGCGAGGTAATAAACACATTCAACGAATTCAGTATCTTGTCCTTAACCCCATCTTCTGCATCCATATACTCATAAGCGAAATACACGAACTTGAAAAGTTGAGTCCAAGCGAACATCATCCGATAGATTTCGGCGATGTAGCTGTTCGTATGCAGGAGCTGATTGGTGTTGGTCGTCAGCACGGCAAGGATACGTTGCAGACAGAACATGGAATCCTTCAGCAGGAACTCAATCAGTTGCAACTTCTCTTTTACAGTCAGGTATTCTTCACTGATGCCGCATTCTTCCAGACACATTCCAAAGACTTCAAGTTTCTTCCTCTCCAGAGGTGTCCGGAAAAAATCAGCCAACTTTCTGTAAAAGATAATAGGCCCGTCAGTCCTGTAGCGTATCATTTTCTGCCCGTCCTGCACATGGTATTCCATCAAACTGATGTCTTCAAACAGATAATCCAAAAAGAGATAATTCCATATTGCCTTCATGCGAGATTCAACTATCAGTTGCTGTACGGAGCGTTCGATATTGAAAGACGATGAAATTCTAAGAGAATACAACTTCAGCACATCAAGGTTTGCTTCCTTCTGAAAATCTTCCGGCATAAGCTCCCATTTATATCTGAAATGCTTGTAGCAATACAGCTTCAGTTCTGTTGAAAGCATGATAATTTCTTCGATATCAGGATAAAGCGACAATTTCTCCAGTGAAATATCCTCATAAGGTTTCAGCGAAAACAGCCCTTTCAGGTCCTGAATCTCAGCTATGCTGATGTTTTCATTATGTGCATACAAATACAGAATCGATTTGCGGGCTACGATTTCAATTATAGGGCAGATATAGCCTGCTAGTTTTTGAATTCGATTTTCAGAAAAGTTAGGTAATGCTTCCTCAACTATAATATACCGTTTAAGAAGATGAAGTATTTTTTTCATACTGATGGAGGCATCTTTAAGGAAAGAGCCTTTCTTGTAGTACCGTGCAGCAGCCCAATAGTATAGTATTGCCTTCTCCAGCGAGGTCAGCACTTCCATCTGTTCAAACTCCTTGTTATCATCCGAAAGCACGGCAAGTTGCTTGAGGAAATCCACTGTCAATTCTGAATCCTTTCCGGCGCAGCTGAGCTGAACGTTCCCCATTCCGTCCAATACAATTGCTATTGTCTGCAGATAATTCGATCTGAGCGAGTAAGACACGGAAGTCCATGTCGCCTTATTCAGAAATGTTCTTACTTTCGATACTTTGTCTTCCAAATTCAATTTTTCTCCAAAAAAATACTCCATAAGAATATGCATGCTGCGATTGTAGTATCTACATGCAAAACATGGGATTGAATAACCTTTTTCAAGCATTTCTTTCCTGTGTCGGTTACACTCGTCTACTTTAAAATAGGACAGGTTCTTCACATATGATTTTTCCGGATTCCAATCGTTAAGGAAGGACATTGTGACTTCCAACCCATTTCTTGTAATTTCTTTATGCAACCGGTCTACTAAAAAGCCTCTCAATTTGTTTTGGATTCTTTTCCATTGTTTATCGTAATCAATGTCCTTCCATCCAGAGACATCACTTCCTAGTTCGCTCCAATCGATACCGTCAATCACCTCCTTAATTTCGTTCTGTACGGTTATATCCAGATTTTTTAACCGGCAATATTCCTCTATGTCCGTATCAAATTCAAATCCCCAAAAGTAAAGGCCTGTCACAAATTTCTCTGATTTTCTATTTATCAGACCGTTTTTATAGTACAGGATTTCAGCCAGTCGTCTGAAAAAATCCACAAGGATAATAAACTTATCCTTGGCATTTGTAACCCTATACAGGTAACGAAACTCTGACTCCGCCACATCTACATTGGCTTTGGTAATGCCTCCAAGTTCCACCTTTTCCAATACAAACAGCTTTGCAAGTATGGCCTGATATACAAGACGCAGATCTTCAAGAAGTGAAAGGCGGAATATCAGATTACTTTTCTCCGGTGTTAGAATTTTTGACAATCCGGTAACTAGTTCATCACCCTGAATTTCGTAATCGTCATGTCCGCTATTTTGTTCCTTTTTTGGTAGAAGCTGGGTTTCAATTTCTTTTTCAAAATTTCTTTTTGAAATGATTTCATCTTGTTCTGTCAAAAAAAAACTTTCTTCCTTCAATTCTTTTTTCGGTTTATACAGAACATACTTTTTGTCCCTCCAATCCTGTGATTTCACTACTTTAAGTTCCAAACCCAATTTCGTTTCATCAACATACCTGAAATCAATCAGCATGCATACCAGCTCATAATAAATCACATAAGCCGAGTTATTGGTCTTTCTACGTTCATAGGTGAGTCCAAGCTTCAGCATATTACGTATGACCGGTAATATGATGTCACCCGATGCTGTCTGTTTGGCTGCCTCTTTCTGATACAACATCTCCTTCAGATATGCGATACTGTTCCTGTACTCCAATGCAGAATCCAAATAGTTCTCATCCGTCATCTGTAGATCACCCAGTACCTGATGTATTCTGGAAAGTAAAATGGCATAATGTTCCTGACTCGCACTGGTACGGCTCAGCATATTGGAATAATGCACCAGCATTCGCGTAAAATGCTTCTTTACCGAGAGTGATTCATCCAGCGTAAAATTAAAAATGGCTGCTACCTCTTCCGAGTATTTGGAAAATATAGCAATCTCACTTGATACACTCTTTCTAAACTTGAAATTATAAAGTCCTGACGGAATGTTGGTCATATGGGTATGTACCATGTATGACAGGATAGTGTGGATGAAAGTACGCAGCTCTGGCGTTCTGTAAACCTCCAACAGTTCAGGAGCCTGTTCCAGATTTCTCCACGAAAAACTGTAGCTATGATATTTGTAGATATGGTTCATCAGGAAAGACGCTGAAATTAGAATCTTGTCCCCATGTTGTGTCGCATTGTTTATAATAGCCTGCATGATAGGATATGCCATATAGAATACAAATGCTATCTTCCGTTGGCTTACATAATTAAAGGTTAGAACATAGTTTTTCTTAGGATTTCTTTTTTTCTTGGCATGCTCCCATCCATAGATGTAGGGCGAACCATTTCCTTTACGGTATAAGTTATCCTGAGTCCTGACATACATGCGGAAATAGGAAAGAATCTTCTGAGGAGAACCATTGCTGATATGAGTCAGATAAATAGCAAAATAATGCAAAAATATGATACCTCCTTTCAACTTCCATTCATCATACGTATTCGAAGTCCCTTTACTTTCAGTTTCACGTAGATACCTGTAATACCATTTCAATGAAGGATATTCAGGTGCGGTGGTACCATACTGGTAATACTTCTTTACCATTATCTTCTTCAGATAATCTGTCGGTAACAGCATCTTGCAAAGATACTGCTCCGTCATTGAAATTACACTCATCTGTGTACGGTTCGAAGTCAGAAAACTGTCCACATAAATGGCTCCACAAAAGACACTGCTGATGGCAAATTCACGGTCAGACAAACCAGCCAGATAGGCATCATACAGTTCCCTTCCCGATATGAAGATAAATTTAGCACGAGCCGTCGAAATAAAATGTTTCATATTAGCCAACAGCCTCAGCACATTGTCCTTCCGTTTGCGTGAGCCGGAATCACCCGCAAACCCGTTCGAGGTTCCTTCAAATGTCGTGAAAAGTTCATCTTCCGGTTCTTTATTCGTCATATCCGGATCAATCTTATCCAGTTCATCAAATACAATGACGAACTGAAGTGTATAGGGAGTGATGATCCGGTCAAAATGTGACAGTATATCTATCAGTTCACTTTCTATTTCGCGTACTCCAGCTAATGGAGAAGTCTTTTTTCTCCGTCTGCCGAACGATATGTTTATCACTCCCTGGGTACTTTCGGCAACTGGAGGAGCCTCTTCATCAATAACAGTATGTATCCTGTCGTTGAGTTCGTTTAACTGTTTCCTTATCCATATATACTGTTTCGCACCGGGAATGAACCTAAATGTCTGGCGAATCAGCAGCCTTGCTAAAAGATAGATACACACAAATCCTAATATTCCAAAAAGATTATTATACAAATTTTGATTGTTTTCGCAGATTGATTTATTTCCTAAATTTTTGAGGAATAGTTCTTTTAAAAATCTATACGAATTAGAGAGCATCTGCTGAATAAATCCAGTACCCGAATCCTTTTCAAGATGCATGATTGCAGTATTCCCATTTACTATATTATCAAAACGGATTTTTGATGCATCTTCCTGATTCATCATATCCTGAATTTGTACACTCTTCATGGCTTTACAAATTGGACTCTCTAACTGTTTCATCACACAAAAAGTAAGCCAACAACTCAACAATATATATAAATAGGCTGGCCAGAAGTACAGATGCTTATTTGATATAAATCCATCAACTTCTGCCCTTATACGCCTGGCAATCAGACATAGAATATCTCTTTCCTTTAGGATTTCATGTCCCAGATTAATCTGTATATGTATGCGCTGAGCCGTTTTTCCCCTGTAATCTGAAAAGATTATCTTATCTAGCCTGCTTCGCTCCTCTTTGTTCAGCTGTTTAAGCCGTTCACGACATTCACTAAGACAATCACACCACGAAGCAGGATTGTATCCTGATTTTCTTGTTCGCCACTTACCCTTGCTCACCGTATAACGGATAAGTCCTAAGACAAAAAACAAATATCTTCTCCAATAACCGATATGATACTTCTTCACATAAAGAAATATCAGTAACATGCAAAATAAAGCACAAATGATCAGCCCACGCAACCAAATATCATATACACCCAAAAGAATACAATAGACAATAGCCATGGTCAGCAGATGAAGGAGTAGGAAAACAAACTCAATCTTGCTGCTCCGGCGCCGTTGTCTGGTTATACTATACAATGCTTTTTCCACAAAAGAGGATTTTCCCATTCCTCTGTATCCCGCTACCAAAAACGAACCTGTCTTATCCTTGTTCGTTATCCAGTTTCTAAGTCTATACAAAATGTCTTCACGACCGATAAATGCTTCATTGTCTCCTCGATTCTTTGTATATTTCCCAAAACCAAGAAAAGGCAGATAATAGTTCAGACGTTTGGTACGCGATGAATATCTATCAAAAGGATTCGTATAATTTCTACTCATATCTTTACTGTATTTTTATTTGCGACACAACTTCAATTAAATCAGTAAAAAATAATCTGATTTCACCTTTAAGGATTCCCCATATAAAGATTTTGTTCATAAAGGTTTTGCTTTCTAATGCAGATTTCAATTTTTCATCTATATTTTTTAGCATCTGTTTGTCGTCATCCACATTTTTTTCAATTATTGCTACACGCTTAGTCAAATCTTCATACCTTGTCTCCAACAATTGTTTTTCCGCATTATATTTGTTCCGCAATTCCCGATAACTGCTTCTTTCCTGCAAAAGAACCATTATATTCTTAAACATTTTCTTATATTCATCCTGATTCATACTGAATGTTTTCCTGAGAAAATACTTATGACAATTTATCCTGAGTGTTTTGTTGATTATTTTACGCTTTAAATCAAGATTATCAATCAAGCATTGGAGCCTCTCAATTTCATTATTATTAACCTGCATCTGTTTTCTCAGAGTATCAATTTCTATCTTACTGCATATTACTCTTTCATAATCAGAAAGATGATACAAACAGTCATAAATGACTTTCTGTATTTCTAAAGAACGCATGTATTTTACAATAGCTAGAATAGTGAATACAATCGAAAAGATTAATGCTACTTGTAGATAAGAATCCTCAGATCCAAATTTCAGGATTGCGCATAATAACAAACAGCATATGACACTAATCAATCCCCACGGCATCCCCAAGAAAACATTATACTTCCGAATTAGTTCTCTGACTCTCTTTTCCTTGTATTCCTTAAATTTACAATAAGTGTTGATTGTAGTTTCCATAATCTCAAGTTGTAAAGTAAACAAATCTCATAAACCGACCAGTCGGTTTTCAAATATAAGCAAAAAAATGCTAAAGAAGAAAGAAAAAAGACAAAAGAACAAATAAATATAGAATCGGTTTGATTTTCAGAGAACATTAATTATCTTTGAAATTAAAATAGAACATAACGGCGGATTACGGGATGTTTTCCGTCGATTATATACATAAGTCGCAAGACGCCCTAAACAGAAATCTGGTAAATTTCAAAATTACAAAGGCTATTGCGTGAGGCTTATGCTATATCTTATAGCGTGAGCCCATGCGAGTTTTTGTAATGGGTTTTACCAGAACCCCTGTTTAGAACAATGCATGGGTTTCATGCTTTTTTTATAAACAAGAGGTATGGCAAAAATACAAGTCATCATGCCCATCACATTGAATGGGTTTCTACCGGATGAAAATGAAAAGCTGATGGAATGGCTCAGAACTGATCGTAACGGCTTCCCATATTGGGAAAACCGGGCGGTATTCAACATGTATCCTTATTATGGAATTCTTGATCTGATGGATGCCAAGGAAAGACACGGAAACGACTGTACCTATTTCATGAAGGTAGAGAATCAGAATAGTGCGAATTATGCAAGCGGAGTTTTTCTTTACATGCTCGCAGATGAATTAGTCATTTACTTGCTTCCAATATCGTATAAAAGTGGGAAAAACATAATCGGAAAGATACAGTTTGGACAATGGACTTTACATGAAACCAAGACATTCCGAAACAATGTATGCAGACTGGTGTACCGTCTTAAAGAATAAAGATTACTTCAGACTGAATTTCTTCATTTTCTTATACAAGGCTGTACGGCTACAACCCATTTCCATAGCTGTACGACTGATATTACCATGATTTTTCTCTAGCAGGCTACATATCCTTTCCTTTTCCTGAATGATACGAATATCCGGATTATCAATAATACAATCTACATTGTCCAGTCCCAAGTCACAAACATCCAATAATGCATTATCTGCAACAATCACCGCACGTTTGATCTTTGCGTTCAATTCCCGAACATTACCAGGCCAGTCATATCCCAACATATACGATTTGGCTTCTTCGGTAAATCCTTCATTTTTAACACGGATTCTACAGGAATGTTCTTTCCTAAAGAATTCAGCAAGCGGAAGAATGTCGTCCTTGCAGTCTTTTAACGGTGGCTGCAAAATCTCCAACTCGGCAAGGCGATAATACAGATCCTCACGAAAGCGTCCCTCCTGCACCGCTTTTTTCATATCTTCATTGGTGGCAGAAATGATACGCACATCCGTGCGTTTTACTTTATCACTTCCTACCGGATTAAACTCCTTCTCCTGAAGAACACGCAGAAGAAGTATCTGCATGGAATACGGCATATTACCGACTTCATCCAGGAATAGGGTTCCTCCGTTGGCTGTCTCAAAATACCCCTTCCTGTCTGAAACGGCTCCGGTAAAAGCTCCTTTAACCGCACCGAAAAATTCAGAAGCCTGCAAATCGTCAGGTATGCTTCCGCAGTTGACAGCAACGAAAGGCTTGTCACGTCTGTCACTATAACGGTGGATCATCTGGGCTATTACTTCTTTACCGCTTCCGCTCGGACCGAGTATCAGGACTGAAAGATCCGAAGGTGCCACACGGCGGGCAAGTGAAGCGGCTTTCCTTGCACTTTTACTGGTACGTTCTACAAAAGAACGTTCCTTACGTACAATAAGCGGACTTTTCAACATACTACGCATTAACTCAAGCAGTTGTTCTTGATGAACAGGCTTTTCCAAATAATCCTTGGCTCCAAGTTTGATGGCACGGACTGCGTCCGAGATACAGGCATAATCCGTCATAACAATAAAAGGGATTTCCATACCGGAACGCATCATCCATTCCAAAAGGTTGATACCGTCACCTTCCGGCAGGCGTACGTCTCCCAATACCAGACTGATTTCATTTTTCTTCAGAATACCCCGTGCTCTGGGTTCATCTATAGCTGTCAATACTTCGTAACCGGCTTTCTGCAGCCATTTCTCAATCATGCCGCAAAGTATCAGGTTGTCTTCAACAAGCAGTATTCTCATGTTTCCTTAGTTCTTTTTCTGTTTCTTCAATCAAATTGCCAAGAGATTCAATAACCTGCCGGGCATGTTCACGAATAATTTCACTCTTACTTTCTTTATCATGTAACTTCTTTTGGAAATCACGCAACAGGCTTACCTTTCCAAGTATTTCCCATACGGGTACCATTCGATGAATTGTTTTTCTCATAAATTCTCGATTATCATCCTTTAAGGCTGATTCCAGTTCCTCAAGTTCTTTTCTGGATTCGTCAATAACCAAAGACAACACATATACATTATCATCCGTGTCTTCCAATAAACGGGAGAAATCAAATTCATCGGAATCTGAGACTCCTGCTTGAGACATAACGGATGATAAAAAAGTAAGCAGCGCATGTATATTGAACGGCTTATGAATACAACCTGCGAATCCTTCTTTTTCATAAATTCCTGTATTAGTGTCACCACGGGCTGTCATGACTGCTATCGGAATCGTTTTTGAATTTCCAATATCTGTATTTCGGAGCAATCTTAACAGAGCGAACCCATCGGCATCCGGCATTTGTATATCAGTCAGCACCATATCATAATCAGATTGACTGATAGCCGTTACTACATCCCGTACATTCATGCAGGTTGTACAAGTTATACCATTACGTCCAAGCATGTCTTCCGCTATTTTCAACTGTATCGGGTCATCATCCACGACAAGTATTTTCTTTGGCAATATGCTTATCGGATTATTATCAGATTTATTTTTTTCAACAACTTCATCCGTGTCAGGTAACGGAACTTCAAACCTAAAAACACTTCCCCTACCTGGCTCACTTTCAACAGTGATAGTACCATTCAAAATTTTAATCAGACCTTTAGTTAAAAAAAGTCCTAAACCGAAACCTTCAGAATTGACATTCTGTGCGGCACGTTCAAATGGAGAAAATATTCTTTTCAGCGTTTCTTCATCCATCCCGATACCCGTATCCTTGATTTCAACTTGCAGTTTCCCCTCTAAATATTTTGAATGAAAACTAATACTTCCTGATGGAGTAAACTTGATGGCATTAGTCAGCAAATTAGCCAGAATCTGTTCTAATTTATCCGCATCCCCTTTTACTGTTATACTGGAATTTTCATGTACTGAATACAAAATAAGAGCTTTAGAAATAGCCTTACGGGAAAATTCATCAGAGATACGCTGTAAGAAACGGTCAAGATAAAAAACGGTATCATTACGTAAATCACCGGCTTCATTAATCCGATAGGCATCCATCAGGTCATTGACCAAATGCAGAATATGCTCACAAGAATGTCGTATATCATCCAAATACGGTTCGCGCTTCTTTTTCTCTCGTGTTTGAGAAGCCAAATCAGCACAATTATGAATATTACCGAGCGGACCACGTATATCATGAGAAACGGTCAGAATTATTCTTTTACGCATTTCAAGTAATTCCTCATTTTCACAGATGACCTTATTCAATTTGGTTTTGATCTGTTCTTCTTTATGTAAATCAGAACGTATAACAAAAAATAAAACCAGAAGCAAAATAATCGCAAGTAATATGATTAAGGCGAACATATGGAAAGATAAATTCCGTGCTTCCTCCATGTTCTGTTCCTTCTGAGCAAACATCATCTGTGCTTGTTCGTCGAGGTTGTTTATCAACTGTGAAAGTTTTTGATTCAATGTACGGTTTTGGATACGAATACTATCTATATAAGTTTCCATTTCTGTTGCCTGTGTCTGCTGCAAGGCAATCAGACTGTCACTGAATGCATAAAGTTCATGAGCAGAAGGTAATACTTGTATAGTTCTTTTGCCACCGAAGATGCCGGCTATACCTTCTTTTTTCTGCGTTATAGTGCTGACATGAGTCGCTCTCTTTGCAACTTCAGGCAGATGGTTCACCAACAAACTGTCAGCCTTATTACGTTGTTCAAATATCTTCACGATATATAACAGGTGTATCTCCTTTTCTGCAAGCAAAATACAAAGGCTGTCTATTTGCTCTGGACGTACATATTCATGACAATGATTTTTCAGTACTTTCAATAAACTATCAGTCTGTAGCCGACGGGTGTGATAGTGTAAGCAGTCTTCTTCACTCCAACCAAATACACCTTCACCCAGCATAGCAAGTCCAGTGATGCGACGATGAGCTATGTTGATGTCACGACGTACTGTCCGAAGTTTTGATGTTTCCATTCCTATCTCGCGCATACGTTGTCGCTCATGTGCCAATACAATAATCATACTGCATATGACCGCCATAAGAATAATATAACCCGAAAATATTTTATATCGGAGATTCATGCCTATTATATTTATAATTGTTATGTAAATCGGCGGCATTGTTACCGCTTTCCCCATTAGGTACTGTATGTGCAACTTTCACCGCATACAGCTCCAATCATTCAAAATTTAATTCTCATAAAATTAAATCGGCTCATAATCATCTTGCGACAACTGGTTTCCGATAACGTTTTCTTTACGCACGTTGACGGGCACTTTGGGTTTTCCGTCTTTTGAAGTATTCGTTTCATGAAAGGCCGAACGGATTGGCTTCGCATTATATCTTTATGTGTCATTTGATTGGAATCTCTGTCAGTTGCTGTAATGTGAACTTCTCCTTTATTCCTCCGCATAACATATTCAAAGCCAAAAATCCAGTTACTGCACTTTGTGGATAAAATATTTCTTCCTTACCCATTCCTTTGACTTATTGGTATGTCTGCGATATGACCATCTCTTGAGTTGACTAACTAAAATATGGTCACATCGGCAGAACACTTCCTTTGATACCTCATGGCTGTAATAGTTTTTCCCGTCACCTTATTGTAGGATTAAGTTTCTCTATCAGATCCTGCTGGGATAATGCCTTACCTTTGGTCAGCACAACCTCATGTGGTTTGTCTGTAAAACATCTCTGATTTTTCTTTGACCGCTTGATTATCAATGTTCCATCGTACTCCTGTACATTGAAGCCAAAGAAGTCAAATCCGTCACCGATAAGTGTTATCAGTGTCTTTTTATCGGAGATTGTAGATCCTCTTTCCTTTAAAAAGGTTGTCAACATTTCCTTAATTTCAAGTAATGTCACCCTTTTGTCAGCAGTGACTATGAAGTCGTCCGGATATCCTACGAAATTGACTTTGGGGCAATACAGTTTTCCGTTCACATGGCTTGCCTTATAATTCACTTTGAACATTCTTTCCATGCCGTCAAGAGTTGCATTAGCAAGTATCGGTGAGATGACGCCATCCTGCGGTGTCCCTTCAATTATCGGTTGAAGCAACTTGTTGAGTACAACTCCACTTTTAAGCCATTTTCTTAATATTTACTCATCGATTCGTATGTTACTAAGAAACCATTCATGGCTGATATGGTCGAAGCAACCTTTTATGTCTCCCTCCAATATCCACTCAGGAGAATAGCTCTTGCCTAGCTATCTGTAGAGTGTGTCTATCGTATCTACGTACTTCTGAATTTTCTGACCCCGTACGAGTCACATCCACTTCACCTTCCGTTATGGGGTCCAAAGCCATAAGATACAGTGCCTGCATGGCTCTGTCTTTCATGGTCGATATTCCCAACGGTCTTGTCTTGCCGTTTGCCTTAGGTATGTTAACTCATTACAATGGGAGGGCTTTATATCCTCTCCGTGTCAAAGAACGTATAGCTTCTATTTTCTTGGCACCAGTATCCCACTTTATATGGTCAACTCCCGTCGTGCGTTTACCTTTATTGGGAGGCACTTTCCTTACCGCAAATGCCTTGGCTTCGAACAAAGTGACAAGGAGGTGCTGCAAATCTTTCACCTTGTTGTACATCTTTCCGCTATGAGCTTTTGCTATTCGAACTTGCAGCTTTCTGACCTTGCATTCACACTTATGGAAATCAATGTCTTTCCATGTAGTGTTACCCTTGGCTGAAGATGCACACTCGGCTTTCGCCTCGCTCCTTTGCCATTTCTTCATTTCATTAAAGTTCTACAATCGTTTCACAAAGAATTACCCTTCGGAAGTCTGCCTGCTTTCGCATGAGGTGACGTTCAAACCTCTATCCCCTCGCATTACACGGAAGCGTTCGCTTTCTCCGCAATCCTTTACCCGCACCCCATTCGGCTTCTCTTGTGATTGGCTTACCTGCCCGATAAAGGCAGGAGAAATACGGGCTTACCAAGTTCCATACAAGTAACTGACGACCGACTTAGAGTCCGCCCAACCACCGGCAGTACTACATCCGTGTAGTTCTAATAAGCAGAGAACCATCCTGCCTGCCTTTTGGCTATAGCTTGTAAATATCCGTAAGCTATTTCTATGTTACGATGTGCAGCGGTTCACATGCGTTACTTATATCGGTCAGCCTAACAGTTTATGCATTGGATATTTCTGTACAGTACCATATTGTTAAGAAGGCTTCACATCAAACAATTACTCGTGAAACACGCTTCTTTAGGCTACTATTGACAGAACAATAGATTCAGACATCATGCTGAACAATTACCTGTACGACTTCTTATCGCACACTTAATTGCAAAGGTAAGGATTAAATCCTGAAATAGAAAATGAGACAAAACCATAAATCAACTAATATAATTTAGGTGTCTATATATAATACTTCGTTAAATTTATAACTAATCCGTTGAGAATAAATAAGTTAATTGATAAAATTTAGCAAAATAAAATAGGCCAAGTGGCTGATTTTCATTATCTTTAATGGTATCCTACCACACATTAAAGCAATGAACAAAACAGCACTTGACCAATATGAGGAAATCGTAACCGATGCTTTGAAAAGTTGTTCAGCGAAGTTACGCAAAAGTTTTAAAACTGCATTCATTCAACTCATGATTTTGTATATGGTACTACCAAGAAAGATTAATTTCACCCAAATGGGACGTTACTCAGACAGCTCGGAACAACGCTTCCGGCAGTTGTTTGAACATGAGTTTGACTGGATGCAGTTCAATCTCTTCCTTATGCGGCAGCGATTTGGTGAAAGTGTTAGAAAAGCCATTGCCATAGACGCAAGCCACATTTCAAAGTCGGGAAAGAAGACTCCTTATATCGGTAAGTTCTGGTCGGGATGCGCTTCTGCGATGAAACGAGGATTGGAAATTCTCGGTATCGCCATTATTAACATTGATAGCCGGGACTGTATAATGCTACGTGCAGAACAGACGCCGAACAAGGCGTATCTGGAAAAGCAAGGCGAAAATTACAATCTAGTGGACTGGTATCTTGACGTACTCCGCAAATACAAGGACAAGTTGCTCGGCATAACACGTTATGTCGTTGCAGATGCATGGTTTTCAAAGGCAAAGTTCGTCAATGACACCTGTCTGATGGGATTCCATGTCATCAGTCGCCTGCGTGATGATGCCGCCTTATGGTATTCACATAGCGGTGTTCACACAGGCAAACGGGGACGACCGCGTATCAAAGGCGAGAAGATTGATTTTGAGAAACTCGACCTTCAGCGTTGCGAGATTCTCGACATTGAAGGAGGAAGGGCCTACTCAGTCAAGGCATATTCAAAGGCAATGAAACGCAACATCAAAGTCGTGGTTCATTATCCAAAATCAGGAGGACATAAAATCTATTTCTCCACCGACCTTGATATGTCGGCCAAAGACATCATCGAATACTACCGTACACGATTCCAGATTGAGTTTTGCTTTCGGGATTCCAAGCAGTTTGCCGGACTCAATGATTGTCAGGCAAGAGACTTGAGGAAACTTGACTTCGCTTTCAATGCTTCACTGGCCTCGGTAAACATTGCAAAGTTCATGCGGCAACAATACTATCCGTCGCTTTCCATAGGATTGCTAAAGGCCTATCTGAGTAATATTTATATGATCAAAAGAATTTTTAGCAGGTCCGGTCTGAAACCGAACAGAACTTTTAATACTAAACTTATCAAAGAACTCTTTGGCATAGTGGCAGAAGCCGCTTAGCCGATATGGTGAATTTTTAACGGACTATTATATATACGACAATACCACAAAAAGACAAACAAAAGACAGCCAATTATAAAATAGTATAACTTATAAACAACTGGTTAATAGACTACAATTGAGAAAAGATACCGTAGCAAGATGGACGGAAGTCGGTCCTATTTTGATGGAAGGTGAATTTGCTTTGAAAACAAATACCCGCAAAGCAAAAATGGGTGATGAAGTACGAAACTACAATGATTTACAATATATCAGTTTTGTTCATTAATCTGCTTTGTTCTAATATTGTCAACAAAACCTAATTGCTAAATAAAAGGCGACTATCTACGACCAATTCCAAATTTATATTTAGGGTGATACTGATACAAAAAAATAGAGAATACAAACAATGGTATATTATTTAACAAATTTACTTGCAATTTTTTCTGCTTTATAGTATATTTTTTGTTAGATATATGTATATTTGCAATAATGTTATTATAAAAATAAACGGATATAAAAATCCGAAATCAGAAAGAACGATGAAAGAAACTATTGCTAAAAAAGTATTAGTGGCAGGTGGCGCCGGGTTCATCGGGTCTCACTTATGTGATCGGCTACTCAAGGATGGATACAACGTTCTGTGCATGGATAATTTCTACACAGGGCATATAGAAAATGTTCAAGAATTATTAAAGAATAATCAGTTCTCATTAGTGAATCAAGATGTGACAACACCAATTTCTTATAACAATATTTCTTTGATATTCAATCTTGCATGCCCCGCTTCACCTGTTCATTATCAGAAAGATTTTCTTTATACAACAAAGACAGCAGTTTTGGGTACTCTCAATTTATTGGAAGTTGCCAAAAAGAATAATTGTCCAATATTACAAGCTTCAACAAGTGAAGTGTATGGTGATCCTCTTATTCATCCTCAAACAGAAGATTATTATGGCAACGTCAATCCTATCGGTATTCGTTCGTGCTACGATGAAGGAAAACGATGTGCAGAAAGTCTATGTATGAGTTACCATCGTCAATATGGTGTACAAGTAAAAATCATACGCATTTTTAATACATATGGACCACGGATGGCAAAGAATGATGGTCGCGTTGTTTCTAACTTTATAACCCAGGCTCTCTGTGGTAAAAATATTACCATATATGGTAATGGTTCCCAAACACGTTCATTTCTATACGTAGACAATTTGATTGAGGCTATGATACGGGTTGTCAAAACTGACGATAACTTTACGGGACCTATCAATCTTGGAAATCCGAATGAGATTGCAATCAGAACTTTGGCATCAATGATTATGTCATTGACAAAATCACATTCAAAAATAACACATAAACCATTACCTCAAAATGATCCGAAACAAAGATGTCCGGACATTTCTCTTGCAACACAACTACTTGACGGTTGGATTCCAGATGTGAAAATAGAAGATGGATTAAGCAAGACAATTGAATACTTTAAAAAAGTGTGTTTATGAAGAAAGAATACGATTATCTAATAGTAGGTGCCGGTTTGTTTGGAGCAACATTTGCCAATATTGTTAGACAAAAAGGGAAACGATGTCTAGTAATTGACAAACGCCCACATCTTGGCGGTAATGTGTACTGCGAAGATATTAACGGGATAATAGTACATAAATATGGACCACATATTTTTCACACTAATAATGAAAATGTATGGAAATTCATTAACAAGTTCGTATCTTTCAATCAGTTTACACTGAATCCTATTGCTTTTTTTAACGGCAAACTTTACAACTTGCCCTTCAACATGCACACATTCTATCAGATGTGGGGAGTGACAAAACCGGAAGATGCTATCACGATCATTGAGCAACAACGAAAAAACGCAAACATACATAATCCTCGCAACCTTGAAGAACAGGCTATCAGTCTCGTCGGACATGATATATACAAAACCCTTATTAAAGGGTACACAGAAAAGCAATGGGGGCGATCATGTAATGAGTTACCTGCTGATATCATCAAACGTTTGCCAGTCCGATTCTGCTTTAACAACAACTATTTTAACGACCGTTTTCAAGGTATACCTATTGGAGGTTACAATATTCTGATTGAAGGTTTGCTAAAAGGAATAGAGTGTCGCACTAGCTGTAATTTCATTGATAATAGAAGTGAACTTGAAGGAATTGCAGATAAAATTGTGTACACAGGTCCGATTGACGAATATTTCAACCATTGTTTTGGTAGGTTGGAATACCGCAGTCTGCGGTTTGAACAGGAAGACATACCAATAAACAACTTCCAGGGTAATGCCATAGTGAACTATACCAGTGCAGAAGTTCCATATACGCGAATTGTAGAGCATAAGTGGTTTGACACATATAATGTCACTGCAATCAATGCTTCTCATACGGTTATCACCCGTGAATATCCACAAAATTTCACACCAAAAACGGAACCATACTATCCGATAAACAGTGAATGTAATATGGTTTTGTATAGGAAATACCTATCTTTAGCGAAAGAAGAAGCGTCAAATGTAGCTTTTTCAGGACGATTAGGTTTATACCAGTATTTAGATATGGATAAAACGATAACAGAAGCAATAACTTTAGCAAAAAAAGAACATGAATTCAGAATTTAGAAAAATAATTGATTACCTTCTCTTAAAGAGTCCGTTCTTGCAGGATATAGGATTATTCCATGGTAAAATGGGTATTGCCGTGGCATTGTATGCGTATGCAAATCGATATCAAGACAATCTGATTGAAGAATATGCTTGGGACTTATTTCAGCAGGTATATGACGGGGTGCATATGGATATGCCCATGGGATTAGAGTATGGACTGTCTGGAATAGGTTATGGAACCACATTACTGTGTGAGCAAGGTTATGTGGAATGCGATTTAAACGCAATACTGTCTGACATTGATGCCAAAATAATGGAACGTGATCCTCGACGCATAAAGGATTTCTCTGTACGTTCCGGTGCAGGAGGAATACAGTTTTATCTTGCCCTAAGGCAAAAAATTGGAGGTCCGTTGTTAACATTTGATAAACAATATCTTGTAGAATTACATTCTGCAATGGCAAATAGGATGATGCCAAATTTTGAGGGGAGCATAATCAATATCCTGAACGAGCCTTTATTTACAAAAAGTGAATATATAGATAAACCTATCGGAATAGATGGAGGTTCAGCTTACTATATTTTAAAAAACATACTCACATGACAAATATCTTTATTTTTAATAATACAAGTCGGGCCGCAGGATATGGCATCGGCACATACGTGAGTCAATTGTCTGATAGTCTGTCGGTCATGCCCGATACGAAAGTATTACATGTAGACATGTATGCCGACACAAAGGAGTTTGCTGTAAACCAGGATGATCAGGGGCGTACTCACTATCTTATACCACCATTAAACGGTCAAATAGAAAGTGAGATATACTGTCGTTGTATTTTTTACTTTCTTGCTAGAAATATTAAATTGGAAGATAATGATAAAATTGTATTTCAGTTTAATTATTTCCAGCATTATCCACTAGCGATGTTGCTTAAAGCATGGTGTCCCAGATGTATAATCATGCTGACTGTGCATTATATGAACTGGTGTTTTGCTTTGGATGGCAATGTTCGACGAATGAGAGAGATTACCGCAGAGGGCCATAACCTGTCTGATGATAAAGAAAAGCAAGTTGCATCAAGCTTTGCACAGGAAAGATTGTTCCTGCATTTGGCAGACGCCGTACTTGTACTTTCCAAGAGCACAAGAGATGTTCTTGTTGATGATTATAAAGTCACACCCAGTAAGATTCATCTTGTATACAATGGAATTGGCGCACAAGTATGCCACCGTATCAATAAACCTGAAAGAACAGGGCGTTCAATTTTTTTTGTGGGGCGTCTCGAAAAGGAAAAGGGACTGAAATATTTAGTAGATGCTTTTGCCCAGATTGCAGATGCACATCCTGATTCAAATCTGGTGATTGTAGGCGACGGAGATTTCCAGTCTTATATGGTTCAAAGCAGGAAACTATCCGGACGTGTCGTTTTCCTTGGAAAGATGGATAAAAATGAAATAGAAGACGTTTATCAGTCGGCTTACATAGGTGTCCTGCCGTCATTTCACGAGCAATGCAGTTATACCGCCATTGAAATGATGAGACATGGAATACCCATTGTAGGCACCGATTCTATCGGTCTTAATGAAATGCTCGATATTACACCGGAACTACAGGCACATATTAGCGAGGAAAATTTCAACGAGAATGATTTCGTGTCGGAAATAGCTTCACGGATAAAATTGTTACTATCAGACGAAACAGCCTATCGCCATGCTTCAGAAGCTGTTTGCCAACAATACGAAAACCGATACACTGTAACAGCGATGGCAAAAGGCATACAAAAAGTTTTATCGTCGGCATTGACGACTACTGATAGATATATTTCACCTGATTATCTGTCTCATATCGATGATCACATGATTGGTCTGATAAACAAACATCCTGACATTGACATGGATTTCTATGGTTTAAGCGGTATAGGTGTCTATCTTTGGTGGCGTGTGTTGCAAATGGAAAAGGAATGCATTGTGGATATAAACAGGCTCACTCTGATAAAGGAACATCTTATCTACTATTTGGATTGGGTGGAAGAGATGGTAGCAAACGAGCCACTTACCATAGAATTGTCTGAAACACTTTTCAGTATGCAGAATCATTTGTTTTTTCCGACAAAGGTGGCATATCTCTTGAAATATAGTAAGATTGTCCGTGGGAGTTTACTATCAGAAGAAGCAATAATACAAAATGCACTAAAAATATGTACATGCAAGATATGAACACATTCTATAATATATCAAAAAGCCTTACCATTGGTATACCTGTGCGCATTGACTGTGAGGAAAGAAAAGCTAATCTGTTGACTGTAATTAAACATCTTGCAGTTTTACAATGTCATATAATAGTACTGGAAGCGGACACGCAACCGCATATCGACAATTTTCACAACATGGAAACAGTCGAGTACCAGTTTGTGGAGGATACAAATGAAGTGTTCCATAGGACACATTACATAAACCTGCTTCTCCAAATGGCCCAAACAGAAGTGGTCGCAATTTGGGACACGGATGTTCTTGTAGATTATAATCAGATATTTGAGGCTCTGCAAGCAATACTCCGAGGAGCGACCATTTCATATCCATACGATGGACGGTTTGTTATGTTGTCTGAGCAACTCTCCACACAAACACGACGTAAGATAGATTTTGACTACCTGCGAAATCTTAAAATGAGTTCTGTCCTTGGACGTAAATTATGTGGCGGTGTATACTTTGTTCATAAGGAACGATATTTGCAGTGTGGTGGTGAAAACGAACATTTCACTGGCTGGGGACCGGAAGATTCAGAGCGCCTGCATCGGGTAACTATTCTCGGTCACAAAGCATGTTATATACCTTTAGGTGAACTATTCCATTTGTATCACCCGCGTGGAAGCAATTCATCCTACCAATCGAAAGAAGATGCCAGATACTTAAGAGAAGAGTTTATAAAGATTTGCTGTATGTCACCAGATGAATTAAAATCATATATATCAAAATGAAGACAATTCTTGAACATTTCTTGGATGCCTTAGAGATTGATTATACAAGACATTTTGCGTCTACATTATATCAGGAGCATCCACACAAGTATAATATGTACGGACTGAAAAAAATGTTGGACGTATATGGAGTGAAAACTTTGGGTGTGTTTATTGATGCCAAAGACTTATCAAAACTAAACTTTCCTTGTATTCTACATATCTATGGTGACTTTATTATAGGAGTAGGTTATGATGCCGATACAATAACTTATCAGCAACGTGGTAAGGAAACGAGAGTAGGTCATGATGATTTTAAACGAATGTGGACAGGCAATGCCCTTGTGGTAGAAGAAACAACGAATGCAGTTGAACCGAATTACAAGAAAAATCGGTGTAACGAACTGATTTCAACCGTGAAAACATATAGTGTTCCTGTCATGTTGCTGTTGGCTGTAACTATCGGAATAAAACAGAATCTTGGAAGTATCATTTGGGGAGATATTCTGCGTATCGTGCTAAGTTTGTCAGGTGTGCTAATGTGTTGCATGCTTATGGAGAAGCAGTTGTTAGGAGAGAGCAGGTATGGCGACAAGGTTTGCAGTCTATTCCATCATGCAGACTGCAACAGCATACTAGACGGACCTATGTCGAAGATTTTTGGTATCAGTTGGAGTGAGATTGGTTTGGGGTATTTTGTAGCTAATATCATGCTTCTTTCTTTAGTTCCGACTTCATCCTACTTTGTGATGGTGATCAATTGGTTAGCCATGCTTTATGGCTTATGGAGCGTTTACTATCAATGGCGCATAGCCAAAAGCTGGTGCGTACTCTGCATAATAGTGCAGGCCATTATATGGATAATGGGGCTAACCGCAATTTTTTCGTATATCCCGATGCCTTATGCTTTTAGTTTTGAGGACAATTTGCTCTCTTGTATGGTTTTTGCTATTAGCATCTTGGCTGTGCATCACTATGCTTCAACATATGTAATGGAAAAAGAACGTGTGCGTGCAGTACAACGATATCGTTCTCTTAAAGCTAATGGTGATGTAGCGCAAGTTCTTATTGAGAAAGGAGAATATTATAAGACTACACTTGATGATTCTTCTATTATTTTCGGTAATCCTGCTGCAAAGATACTGATAACCATACTGAGCAATCCTCATTGTAATCCATGTGCCAGAATGCATAAACGGGTGGAAAAGTTTTTAAAGATGAATGAGAGTAACTTCAAGGTGCAGTACATATTTTCTTCATTTAATGAAGAATTGGAAGACAGTAGCCGGTATCTGATATCCTGCTATTTGGATAATCCCAAAGAAGAAGCTTTGCGAAGGTTTGCATTTTGGTACGCCAAAGAAAAGTTTGACTATAAAAAAGTCATTAAAGATAATGAAACAAAGATTCATACACAAATTATTGAAAATGAAATGGAAAAGCATAGAAGATGGCGTGATAAGACTTCTTTAATGGCCACTCCTACCATTTTGATAAATGGTTATAAACTTCCTGATGAGTATGAATTAGAAGATTTGACTATGATTGATAAATTATAACAATAGAGAATAATATCTTGCAAGATATCAATGGTTGAAGCACTACACCATTGGAGCAGAATAGCTAACTGCTGATATATAGTGTAAATAATAAACTTCTAAATTTAATTAAGATGAAAAAGTTAAAGCGTTTTATCTTGTCCCCTTCTTGTAAACCATTATGTAACGAAGCAATGGTTGAGATTGTTGGTGGAACAGATTATGGTACTTCCTGCACTTTTAATTCAAGTCCGGATTCATGTTCTGGTTCTTGTAGTTATTTAGGATATACCGGTTCATGTGTCTATGGTTCTATAGGACCATTGACAGGATGCTATTGTGTTATTTCTTAATTCTGTGATTATTGTTACGCAATTCTTATTAAAGAATTGCGTAACTACTTTACTAATTATTTGTAATAAATTATATGTAATGAAGAAAATAATTGTTTTTGTAATATTATATGTTTTCTCTTTTATAGCTTATGGGCAAACGAAAGACGATATCGCATATACCTTTTTGGTGGCAAATTATGATTATACGTGTCATACCTCAAATGCACAAGGCGAAGATATGGATGTGAATTACAGTCTTACGTTACAGGTGGCTAAGGATATGGCATGTACAATGGGGCAAAAACGGCATAGTGGTGAAAATGACAAGGCAGAACAATTGCTGTATGTACCGATTACATGGTTGAACTATCCACAAGGAAAAATCACATCAGTTGAAACTATACCGCCATATCGATATCTTACATCTGAAAAAATGGAAAAAATAAATTGGACGTTACAGGCTGCATACGATACAATATGCGGCTATCCGTGTCAGAAAGCTATAGGAAGATACGGCGGCAGATTATGGACAGTATGGTTTGCTGGTAGTTTGCCGACCCGCTGGGGACCATGGCGACTGAATGGATTGCCCGGTCTTATTATGCGAGCAGTGTCTGATGATGGCATCCATTGCTTTGAATGTAATAATGTGGAGGCAATTAAAGAAACTATAACCTATAGTATTCCTGAAGAAGCCATAAAATGTTCGCGATCCAAATTCGTTAAACTGCGTAATCGTTTATTCGGCAATCCTAATTATATGTCTAATCCTACATATTATATAAAACCGGCAGAATTGGATAATGTTATATTATTGGGAAGTACGGTGATATTAGGTCAAGTTCCGATTGACATGAAGCCGGCCAAGTTCCAACCGCTTGATTACTGATATGTTATGGTATGGGAAGATTTACATTATTGATAGCTTGTTTGATATGGGGGTATATTGCCTCCTGCGCCCAAACCGACACGATAAACGTGAGCGGGCAAGTGCTTTGTGGTACAGAACCTGTAAAAGAAGTTATCGTCACCATGGTTCAGCCTTCTGATTCCAGCATTGTCGCTTATTCAGTTACTGACGAGCAGGGACGCTATGTGCTGAATGCGAAAGCGACATCTGATGAAATGCTGATAAAGGTAACCGGATTTAACATAAAGCCCAAAGTAATGCGCATAAAAAGCTGTTCGCAGACGTACGCCATTACGGTGGAAGAGGAAAACATGAAATTGCGGGAGGTTGTGATAAAGGCGCAGAAGCTATGGGGAAACCGCGACACGTTGAACTACCTTGTGTCAGCCTACACACGCGAGCATGACCGCACCATCGCTGACGTGTTGCGCCAGTTACCGGGAATAACAATCACGGATGATGGTACGATTAATTATCAAGGCACACCTATCAACCGTTTCTATATTGAGAATCTCGACATGCTACAGGGACGTTATAATCTCGCCACAGAGGGTATCAAGGCCGAAGATGTGGCCACAGTGCAGGTGATGGAAAACCACGAGCACGTCAAGGCACTTCAAGACCAGGTGCCACCAGAAAGCGCAGCAATCAACCTGAAGCTCAAGAATAAGGCAAAAGGCGTTTGGACAAAGAGCATGGATTTAGGCGCAGGAGGCTATGCTGATGGCCCGCTTTGGGATGCCACACTGCAGGCCATGTACTTTGGCAGTGGCAAACAGCACCTGCTGAGGTACAGCGGTGACAACATGGGGCGTAGCAACGAAGCGGCAACGGCACATTACGGCATGGATACAAAAGATGTCCCAAGCATGGTGGGTATTCTGAGTCACGGCTCATCACCCGTTGGCAACAGCTTGTTTGGCTACCGTCACGGCATAAACCTCAACAACCTTTCAAAGCTGTCGGAGGAGGTCACATTCAACTACAATCTCAACTACAGCCATAATCTGTCACGCGGTTCATCGTATGCCAGAACCACCTACATTTTGCCTGATGGCACTGACATCCTGCTCACGGAAGACATTTCTGACCGTATACACACCAATGTCGCTGACCTGAAACTTACATACGAGAAGAATGCCAGTCGGCAATTTCTGAACAACACCTTCTCGCTGTCCGGAAAATGGAACGAGGGACAGGGAGTTGTCAGTGCAATAACGCAAACCTTGCATAACAGGTCACTTGCACTGAATAATTGTACACGCTGGGTGTATCGCACTGAACGGGACGGCGGATTTAAGTGGACATCGAACAATAGCGTTACCTCTTCACCGCAAGCACTTGTCGTTGACGGTGACATGGCTGCCCGGCAGGATGTCGGAATTACTACCATCTCTACAACCAATGACTTTGAGACACTACGTGACCTTCGTGCCCGCTCTTGGACCTTCTCTTTCTCGGCACAGGCTAACGCCACCTACACTGCGCTTGCTACGGAACTTTCCCATCCCAATATACTGGATGACGGTCATCTGTACCACCTCAATGGTTGTCTTGGTGCTGGTCCTTTGCTCCGCTATGTCAAAGGCCCATTTCACACTATCCTGCGACTGCCCTTGATCTTGAATTACACGCGCCTTGACAATACCGACATACCCGACGAGACTACCGATGCCAAACGTGCCCGTCTGCGTTTTCAACCGTCATTCTCATTACTTTGGAAGGCGACAGATAACTTCACTTTCAACGGTAATGTCGGCTACTCATCCTCCGAAACATCTTGGCCGCAGCTCTATACTACCTATCTCATGCAGAACTATCGCAGCCTTTCGCGTTATCGTGCTTTGCTTTCAGATAGTTACGCAGCTTCAGCCCATCTTAAGATTTCATTTAAAGACATATTCAACGGCCTCTTCGCCTATGCTGAAGGCAGTTGGCAACGTTCGTGGAGCGACATCACCTATGGCACAACTCTTGATGAACAGGGTCATACAATCCTTGAGGCAACCTCCGTACCCAACCACAATACGGGCTATCGTTTCACTCTCTATGGACGGAAGGACATCGACTGGCATACGATGCAACTTGAACTTACAGCTTCCGCCACAACTGGTCGAAGTCAAATATTGCGCCAGTCAGTACTCATGGAGTACAAGCGGCAAGGGTATACGCTCAACAGTACATTGGCCTTTGACATCGTTACGGGATATCGCATTGACTATTCTGCCAGATGGCAGCGAAGCAACTCCACTTCGACAAGCTACACCACAACTTTCAATGATTTTTCGCAAAGAGGTCGTCTCACCATGCGTCTTGTGCCTTCCCGTCTCTTTTTCAACGTAAATGCAAGCCACTCGTACAACTCCAGCCTGCTATCCTCGCGCAAAAGTTTTATCTTCTTGGGTGCAGGACTACAGTGGAAAGCGTCTAAAAAATTGGAATTCAACCTCGATGGTGACAATCTTACAAACATACGAACCTTTGTCGTCCGCAGCATTGGTGACTTAGAGGAGCATTACGAAGAATATCATCTACGTCCATTATCAATAACCTTGACAATAAACATCAATCTATAGTGTCCATACGTTTTCCTCATTGCGGACAACTCAATACTTCTGATTGTGGTCCGACACCGTGCGTATTATAGCCCAATATTATGGTCATGTAATCAGTAATTTCGTATCGACAAAAATGGTAAAATAAAATCGACAACTTCGGCAAAAATAAAAGGAAAAACATCTGTAACTTTGTAATCGCAAAACAAACAATGTTATGACAGACATTCTTCCTAGCCTGAGTTCACGAAAGAAACTCATTTTGTGGAATGATTTATGTAATAATAATTATTACCTTTAATTTGATTTACAATAAATTACTTCATGATATCAATATAAATCCTATGCAATATAAGGAAGGATAAACAACCAATTCTATGACAATGACACATCAGTATATAGGGCAATCATTGCGTATTTCTTTATCGGTACCTGTAAGTCTGCCAAGGTAAATCCTAGAATATAGATGGAGGATGTCCAGAAAAAAATACCGTATTATGGGATGGGTTTCGACCAAATTAGAAACTTGCACTCGTTTGCTAACGTTTGCGGGAATGAACCAGTCTTGAAAGAGGCACATTGGGGTAACCAGAGTGAACTTCTGCATGCTACAGGAGTACTGATAATAATCGTGCTCTCCCCATTGTCTACCAAAGACTCGTCTGACAGATTACGAAGGTGTTTCAGGATGAGTAAACCACACATTAAACGGATTGGCTTGCCTGAACGACCGTTGTCCTAACAATACAAAGGTTGAAAAGCTGTTTCAAATTTTCCCCAATCTATCTTATCGGCCAACTGGTAAAGTTGGTACAATTGCTTCAGCATGTCAGATTGGTTACTGAATAAAGAAGAGCTATTATTCATATTTTTTATGAGAAAATCTGCAAGTTTCTTAACCTAAAGATAAGGAAACTTGCAGATTTATCAAAGTTCTTTTTGATTAAAATACTGAATAACTGTAGATAAAATGTTTCTAATGGGCGACTAAACAATATCATTTTATAGGGTGATATATCATATCAGGGTAACGCATTTCCTTTATATTATAAGGAGGATTGCAACGGTGAGTACATTTATCACTTTCATTGCTGTCCGGGTCGTATGTGTAGAAGAGTTCGGGGTGCCCGGTATAGATAAATCTGCCATGTCCTCCGAAGTCAGCAATTTTAAGTTTGAAATATTTGAAAAGCGTGGGCATCAACACTTCGTTATGCCCCCTGTCGCCCAATAGACAACGTGAATGGAGCAATGCGAATGCTCTGTTGGAAAAACGGCATATTGGATTAAATGATTTGTAGAGTATAATGTTATTTTGCGGAATGTTTTTCAACTCTATTTCATGCCAACGCATCCAATTGGGATTATCTTCTTTCGTCTCCACGTGGGCCGCCAAGAAATCTTCCTCTTTATTTTGGAAGAACGAGAAAAACGTTCTCCAATTTCCATTAAAGCGCACGTCATATTCCACAAGCCAGTAATAATCGTATTCAGGATGCTTACGATAAAAATCCAATAGAACAAAATGGAAATTACCATCCATAATCGTACACCCCCACGATGTGTAACCAAGCTTGTTAAGTTCCCGTATCGTAAATGCGTGTTGTTTCACGTCCTCGGGTAAATTCAATTCTACTTTGTCCGCCTGATAAACAATATATACCGTAGCAAACTTTCCTGCTTCTGTACGCAGTTTGTTGAATTGACTTACTATTGCCTCATTAAAGATATGTGTAACAAACAATAACGCTGTATGGGTTTCCATGATTTTATTTAGTTTATGATTTATGTTTATAATATAAAATTTCTGCCAGCATCAAGGCATCCGGGAGATTCATCAATTGTGGAACAAGATTTTTCATTTTCTCTCTGACACATATATGCAGATGTTCGTTGTGGGTAATCGCATAAAGCCGAAATAGGCAATATACCTGTTCCACTTGAGAAAGTCCAATTTGGGATATTAAACGCTCCAACAAATGCGCAAAAGTAAATATATTGGTCTCACATTCATTCAGTATTTCCAGCGCATCTAGAAAAATCATGATGTCATGGAAAGATTGTGGTATTTCAAGTTGTACCTTGATGTGCATACCGATATTCTGCAAAGCTTCTTTATTCCTCGATTCAGGTCGGTTACGATATTTTGCAAGACCATACTTTCCGATACCTGCTAATTCTATTATGGTCAGATTCTCTTTCTTATCCTCCTTATACTGCCGGATATACTCATCAATATCAGTCAATATCTCTTGTGGATCTTCTTGCAATAAATTTTCGTGCGCAAGATGCTCTATCAACCAGCAGCATCCTGTAATGCCGTGTAAGAAAGACATATCATTCTTTACTACTCCCACTCCATCTTGTACCTTTTCAAGTAGCTGCAAGGCCGTATCAGCATATTTCTGCGATTGGGTGATATCGGCAAGCAGAAACAGAAAGTGGACATATCCGAAATATCCATCCTCACCTATACAGGTGGATGTAATTCTTTCACTACCAATCCAGTGTTGAAGTGTGGCACGTACGGTCATAAATGTATTTTCATCACAACAATACACACATGCGGACTGTTCCGGTATTACATCATAATTGAATAGCCTTACTTCCAATCCATACTTCTGCAAATAAGTTGCTAATTCCCGATTGTGAATGGCATTTCCGGATTGTATAGGGCGTGCATGAATCACGCTCACCTCATCAATGATGGCCATGTCGTGTTGCGTCGCTTTAATAAGAACAGGCCAATGGATTTCCGTACCCCATCCAGTCTCGTTCTCGTTGAAAGTGAACAGGACCTTTTGCAAGGCCTCTTTGGAAAAACAAGGCACCATCATCTCCACAAAATTCGTGTAGCGCAACTTACAGTATCTGTTATGCAATGTGTGCGGCCATGTATAATAGGACATCCGTAGGGACGGCTGCGCTATTTTCAACTTGTAATGATGCATAACCTCAAACAATGCATTTATGGAAGTAGCATCCATCTGGATGTCATCATCTGGGAGAAAAAAGTAGTCATACATATCTTTGAAGTGCGGATGAGTTTCAAAGTACTTATATATGACTTTCAACTTATAACCTTTGATTTGACAAATATACTCCGCATCATTACAGAACAGTTCCAGCGAATCGTCATATACTATCAGATGAAGGTCAAAGTTCTTATTCCCTTTTGTCCACATTTTGTGTAGGCTGCTTTTGCCCACTGCTGAAATTACACAGTTTCTCGAACTCATAATATATTGGTTATATTGTTTGTTGTCATTTGTTTTATGGTATGTTCTATCATCTCTTTTATCAACTGATGGGATGTCCCTTCTGATAAAAGCAGAATTGTGATAATGGCAAGAAGGACAAACACTACGATGATGATGCCATACCGTGTTATAAAAGGCATCTTTCCTTCCATCAGGTTTTCCACTTCGGGACAATGACGGTGTATATCGTTTGTTTTCATACTTATTTTTTATCTATTTTATCAAAATTCTTTCAAGACGCTTAGGCAAGTTTGATATATTCTTTTGTTTCATCAGTCATTTGATGCTTTATCAATTCATAATATCTACCTCGTTTCTTCAGCAACGATTCATGAGTACCATGTTCCACAATTTTGCCTTTACTCATTACCACTATTTGGTCGGCATTACGAATTGTGCTCAGGCGGTGGGCACTAACAACTACTGTGCGTCCTTCGTAAAAATGTTGCAGGTTGGCCATGATGTTTGCTTCATTCGTGGCATCAAGTGAGTTGGTTGCCTCGTCAAGAAAAATATACTCAGGGTTCTTATAGATGGCTCTGGCAATAAGTATACGTTGTCGTTGTCCTTGACTTATTCCTTTACCTTCCATACCGATTATTGTATTATATTTTAAGGGCAATGAATCTATAAACTCATCTATACGGGCCATGTACGCCGCATTCCTCATGCGCTTATCATCTATTTCATCCTCACTGATACCGATATTGCCCGCTATGGTGTCGGAGAAAATAAAACTGTCTTGCATTACCGACCCTGTGGCTGCTCGCCACGTATGCGGATTGATATCAGAAAGTGGGATTCCCCCCACTTTAATGCTGCCCCGCATGGGGTCATAAAAACCTTGCAACAATTTGATGAGCGTGGTCTTACCACATCCGCTCTCTCCCACTATAGCCGTTACCTTGTGTGCAGGAATGAAGAGGGTGACATTCTCTAAAGCCAGTTCGCTTTCTGAACCATTATAGCTAAAAGACAAGTCCCTAATTTCAATATCATGTTTTACTGGCAAAGTGACAAGCTTTTTGTCAATGTCGGTCTCCTCATCATCTTGTGAATGTATCTCATTTAATCGTTCGAGGCTTATCTTTGCATCCTGAAAGGACTGTGCAAAACTGATAAATTCACCAATAGGTGCTGACACCTGACCTATTATATAGGTGAGCGACATCATCATACCGAGAGTCATTGAACCTTCTACAACAGATTTGGCAGCTATGTAATAGATAAGTATATGAGTGGTCTGAGTGAAGAACACCGAGCCAGACTGCTGTATTTGGCCTATCCGCAATCCTTTCAGACCAATTCGAAACAGTCGGACTTGTACACGTTCCCATTCCCAACGCTTCTGCCGTTCACAGTTATTGAGTTTGATGTCCTGCATTCCTTGCACTAATTGTATCATTTTGCTCTGCTCTAGGGCCGATTGGTTGAAGCGTTTGATGTCCAGTTCTCTTCTGTAACGCATAAAAAAGGAAATCCAAATGACATACAGCGTATTGCCAATCACAAATATAGTTAATACCAACATATTGTAATAAGCAAGAATGGCTAGGAAAACAACAAAATTGATAAGCGAGAAAACAATATGCAAACTATTGGAAAGCAGAAAGTTCTTGATACGTCCATGGTCACCGATACGCTGTAGGATATCTCCAGTCATACGGGAATCAAAAAACTGCAGTGGCATGGTAGTTAGTTTGATAAGAAAATCGGCTATGAGTTGAATATCAATACGTGAATGCATGTGGAGCATAATCCACGAACGAATATAGTCAATACTTAGTGTAGCTATAAAAAAACCGAGTTGAGCAAAAAGTATAAGCGTGATGATATTCATATTCCGTCCGTTAATACCCTGATCCACCATGGCCTGCGAAAGAAATGGCAGAACCATTTGTATCAGACTACCTATAAGCATAGCCAACAAAAGCTGCGCAATCATGCTACGATAAGGTGTGAAATAACGAGCAAATGACAACATGCTACGGCTGTTCTTCTTATATTCGTCTTCTACCTTTCCAAATCTTTCACTAGGTTCGAGCATTAGTGCTATGCCATAACTGTCTTTATCAGTATTCGAACCTATCCAACATCGCTCAAATTCATCTCTTGTATATGTCAGACGTTGTGAAGCTGGATCAGCAATATGGATTTTGTATTTATCATTTTTACTTTTCTCAATGCCGTAGCATACCACAAAATGATTTTGATTCCAATACAAAATGCAGGGAAAAACGCCTTCCTCAACCAACTGCTTAAAAGTTAGTTTTACACCAACGGTATCAAAGCCAATATATTGCGCCCCCTCGTTTATACCCTGCATATTAACACCACGGCGAGAAATGTAACAGTGCCTTCGTAACATTTCTGCAGAATAATCCCGGCCATAATATTTGGCTATCATACGCAAGGATGTCGGACCACAATCAGAAGCATTGAGTTGTCTGTAATGAGGAAAACGTTTTAGCTTATTCATATTTTTTATTTTTTCTGGGGTTCTTATTAAAATGATAAACGATATGCGCCATGAAATAATGCGGAAGCGAGCGATACCATGTTTCGATGCGTCCCTGACCATTTACTTCATATTGTGTAGACGAGAGTTGGTGCAGGATGTCAAATGCTTCAATGCGGGCTACCAATTTCCCTTTCAGGAAAGGTTGGGAAATGGAGGCATTCAGCACAAAATCATCCGTATTCAGTTCCGCACTGCCATAGCCGCGGCGGGAATACATGTTTCCGTCGGCAGAAATTGTCGTTTTCAGCTTAGGAATCGTGTAACGGGCAGACAACCCATACTTGAAGTCCGTGACATTCAGGGTCTCGAAATCGCGCATCTTGCCCTCGCTGTGCCGCCATTTGATGTCACCTGTGGCACGAATGTTCAGTGCTCCCTTATTATATTGTATATATGCGCCATCATGTAAAGTCAGGGTGTTGACCGCATTTACATGACTTTCGGTTTCACCAGAAAGCATGACATGGTCGAGCCCATGAGTAAAATTGCCGTCAAACTTGTTTTCCACAGTCCAATGCCTGTTGTTATCAAGGGTATAGAAGATACTTGTTCCCGCTTCAATATTGTATGTTCCATGTATATTTTCCGGACGGTAGGTATAGACACCGGTGAGCGGATTGAAGCTGACGGATTGTGAGACGTTGTTATGGACATAATTATATCTTGCAGACAAGGTGTAATTATGTCCGGGAGCGCGGAGGTCTTTGTATGTCGCAGATATAGAGCTCTGGGCAAACCAAGGTTTCAGGTTGGGATTTCCGAGACGGACTACCAACGGAGTGGCATCGTCATGGAAATCAATCTGATTTATAAGTGCTGTATTGGACTCATAATAACTTATTCTGATAGTGACTGGACGAAAATAATTTTTCTTCACATACAGATTGATATCAAGCCATGGGTTGAAACGTAAGGTCTTGCGTGTGGCTAATGTATCAAGCAGTCCGCGCTGATAGTGCAGCCTTTCATACGCAGGTTTCAGTTCCATATAAAAATCCAAGAAATTCACATCCATTTTTGGCATTTTGTTCGTGGATGGAAGAATCTGGCTACGGGAATAATGTAGTCTGATAAAACCGCCGAGACTCTGTAGTTCACTGTCGTATGAGTTTGTGCGGTCGGTGACGGCCTGAAGCATGTCTATTTGTGAAGGAAGCATGAGCGTGTCCGGATGATACAACCAGTCATGTTTTTTTTCCCGGTTATATGACGGAGCGACTTCAATGTCCATAAAGTCCATACCTCTGGGGAGTGCATACCAGATGGGGGTCTGTACTGCTATTTTGCGCATGGAATAGTCATTGGAATTATAAGAATCAACGGATGATGGGTTTATAAAATCCTTAACATGAAAATGTTGGGCATGCTGGTTCTCGTCAGATGTATACTCCCAATGGGTGGTAAAACGGAAATACTGGTCCCAAATTCCTCTTTTTTTCAAGGTTGGGGCAATCCGTGCATATACTTTGGCCGCCCACGTCTTTCCATCGTTGAAACCGATGTTGCGCTGGCGAGTGATCAGAGTATCTACATATTGTTCTGTGAGCATCGAAGAATTTCCGCTGTACGATTTATAGTTCAGGGCTACTTCGCTCTCAAACAGGAAACTTTTGGGTTTGATATATTTGAAGCGGTTTCCTATTTTCAGCAGGTTTTCCTTTGTCAATGAGTTTTGATGTATTGTCTGCAGCGGATTTTCCGGCAGGAATAGTTCACTATGCTTCATCATCTCGCCCTTATTACGTGTGGAAGTGAAGTCTACGCGCAGGTTTTCTTGCACATTTTTGTCTGTCGTCTGATAGTCTATTTCTGAAGCCACGCTGTGTGTAGTCAGTAACGACTTGGGTACGGCATCGGGTATCCAATGATCCGAACTGCCTATGTGACGGCTTTCATTCACGTTATTTGAGTTTGCCGATAACGTGTAACGGGTATTTTTAGTAAAACTGAGCAGGAATGCACGACCCAGCCAGCGTTCTTCGGTGCCTCCGGCAGCCTCCACATTGGCTATATATCCCCTTTGGTACTCAGGTTTCAGATTCACGTCCATGACAAACTTTTTCTTTTCAAGCTGTGTATTGGCAGCACGATTGAGGTCGGTTTCCTGTTCATAGACCTTTACGTCCTTCACTGTGTAGTAAGGCAGATTTTCCAGCATAACTTTTGAGTTCCCGCGCATGAACGAGCGCGAACCGAGTTGCAACTCATCAATCTTGCGGCCGTTTACGAATATCTCTCCGTTGTCGTTCATGGTTACACCAGGCATCTGGCGTATGAGATCATCCAGCATCGAACCGTCGGGCAGTTTGAATGCTGTGGCATCATATACGAGAGTATCACCCTTGTAGTACATTTTCACTTTAGTTGCCATCACTGTTACCTCATTCAAATTTACTTGCCATACCCTATGCAATTCAAGCGGATCATCCATCATCCAAAATCCCTCTTCGTTTCCGTCAATCGAAAGAGGGAGATATCCGTCTTCATAGCCGACCAGCCGTGCTCGAATCAAATAGTTACAGGTTTTTCTTTCCATCTTTATTGAAAATTCAGCTTCCCTTACCGTGCCGTCCTCCTTGTATTTTTTTTTGATGGGGATAGAATCAATAACAACAGTACTATCAGCAGCTAAAAGCAATGACACCTTTGCTTCGGGCAATGGCGTTTTCAGAAAAGCATCCTGTACTTTTCCAAAAACAAATCCTTGTGAGAAAGCATTTAATGTAATACCTAACACAAAGAATAGCGTTGTAATTATTTTTATATTTACCATATTTTTTATAAAAGAACGTCCCTCACTTGATTTAATGAGAATCATTTCTGATTATGATACCTTTCTCAAGTGAGGGATATTTAGCCTTACCTTTATTTAAATAAAGGTTAATCTATTACGCACATTAAATATTGGGAGTCTGAATTATAATTCTTCCATTGACAAGTTCCAGTATTTACACTATCTTCTGCATAAATTGCACATTTTTGACCCGCGTAAGAACATTTAAATGGAATGTTCTCCATTCCACATAATTTCAGCATCTCTTCGCTAGAAAGAATTTGGCTTGCTCATAAGTTAAATTTTTTAATTTTTCTCATTGTTTTTGTTGTTTTTAATATGATGCACTATTACAGTCGAATAGCTAATTCGCTGCCAATGGAGCGTGCTTACCATTGATATTCTGCAAAATATTTTTCCATATTATAATATCATACCAAATATTCATTGTATGACTTATAGTCATTTACTAAAATTGTCGGACTTTCGATGAGAAAGGTTTTCTCACACCATGTTCTATGCTATTCAATTTCTTTTTCAACCATATCTAAATGTGTATATGCCTCATTGTGATTGATAAGTTTCACCAGTTAATATCTCATTTGTATACCAAAGCGAAAATTTTCTTAATGTATGTATTGTTCATGTAGCAAAATATAAGATACTACTACTATTTTCTAACTTATTATTGTACACTGATGTGTCACATCTGGATTTACTAATGAGAACTGATTATTTTCCAATAAATCTTAAACATTTTCTTTATACCTGTGTAGAAATTATCCATGCACAGAATATTGTATTCATCCTTGAGTAGCCGATTTCATAAGTGAAACCTGATGAACCTGGCGCCATCTGCCACTAATACTTTTCATTTTTAGTTTCTTCCATTGTCTTTTCCTATGTCAGTTTATTTATATTTCCGTTTGTTTTTATAATGACTTATTGCAAATATATATAAAAAAACCTAACACACGCTATAAAACAGCAAAAATTACAAGTATGTTTATTGCTAAATATACCTTAGTATTAAATCTTCTTGTTTACAACTTACACCATAGTCCTGTAAAAGTGGACAAACGATTATTTTAAACTATTGAAATATAGTCAATTATATGTTTTATTTTTAGTGACACGAACTTGATTTTGCAACTTTACAGTCAAAAATAAATAGTTGCTATGTTGCAAGATTTTGTATATTTTTCATAACTAATCTCTTTTCTGAATAGAACTCAGTTTAACAACTATGTTCATAAATATAATAATATCCTCAATCTGAAAGATTTCACTTACTGGAATTGGATGCTCTCGCAATAATGTTTGGGCAAATGAGTAACTATAAGATTCTGAAAATTTACCCACTGCTTTTGAGGCCCATAAATCTAAACAATATCACCTAGAATTAGATCGTGAGCCAATAACCAAAACAACTATTGCCACATGATCAATGTTATTTGGACCTGAAGGGACAATTCTTTTGGACAAAGGGCGGGCAAATAATATATAGAAACACAATGATTCTTTTATAATACTCCCTTTCATCAAAGATAAATCCCAATCCTGATTTGCCAGCCGCATTTATTCCTTTTTTCAGGAGAATTT